>Ga0172369_10000705_pt1 | contig 49476 bp, 40 predicted proteins | sample LakKiv25m_FD_114539 | JGI IMG/M metagenome (GOLD analysis project Ga0172369, IMG submission 114539) | Freshwater microbial communities from Kabuno Bay, South-Kivu, Congo - kab_022012_11.25m | ecosystem: Environmental > Aquatic > Freshwater > Lake | place: Democratic Republic of the Congo...
AAACTACGAAAGAAAAATAAAATGGGATAAAGGATTCTCATGAGTGGCGGAGCCAAGGAAACCCCGTACGATAAAGAGAGCCCCCTGTGGGCTCTCTTTTGAGTGCGGGGAGGACGTCATTATGTTGAAAATCACCTAACTTTATGATAGAATATGTTCATATGAGTATAGGTCGCTTTTTTTTGATTTTGGGCATTGGCACAGGGCTTTGTTGGTTGGCCTGGTTGGCAGTTTTATTACTTATGAACCCTGGTACTGATAGTTTTTTGGCTATCTTATTGTTCTATTTAAGTTTTACCTTTGCCATTCTCGGTTCCTTTTTATTAATTGGATATGTAGTCAGAGGTTTGACTAACCAGACAGAAATGCCCTACAAACATGTGAAATCTGCCTCCAGACAAGCGATGCTGTTTACCACGTTGATAGTTATTGCACTTGTTTTGCAAAGTAAGCGCTATTTAACATGGTGGAATCTTCTAATATTAATTGCTTTGTTGAGTTTTGTTGAATTATTTTTTATCTCATACAAAAAATACAATAAATAAACTTTATGCGTCAATCTGCTTTGTTTAGTCACACAACCAAAGAATTGCCAAAGGATGAACCCAGTATCAATGCGCAACTATTAATCAGAGCTGGCTATGTTGATAAATTAATGGCTGGGGTTTATACATATTTACCCTTGGGTTTGCGTGTACTTAACAATGTGAAAAATATAATCAGAAAAGAAATGAATGATCTTGGTGCGCAGGAAATTTTGATGCCCGCACTGACACCTAAGGAGAATTGGGAAAAAACAGGTCGTTGGAGTGGTTTAGATGTTTTATTCCGCTTGAAGGGCGTTGGTGATAAGGAATATGCGCTAGGAGCGACACATGAGGAGGTTGTTACGCCGTTACTTCAAAATTATGTAAAATCATACAAAGACTTACCTCAAGCTGTTTATCAGATACAAGATAAATTCCGTAATGAAGCTCGCGCTAAATCCGGTCTTTTACGTGGACGCGAGTTTAGTATGAAGGATCTCTACAGTTTTCATGCTGATGAGGCAGATTTGGATCAATATTATGAAAAAGCTAAGGATGCTTATGTCAGAATTTTTGAAGCATGCGGGTTGGACGCAAAAATTGTTGAAGCTAGTGGCGGCACCTTTTCTAAATATTCGCATGAGTTCCAAGTATTCACTGAAAGTGGAGAAGACTTGGTCTACAGCTGCGCTAAGTGTGGAATTTATCGCAATAAAGAAATAATTGACGGTGAAGCTTGTGAGTGTGGGCAGAAATGGGAAGTTAATAAAGCAATCGAAGTCGGTAATATATTTAAATTAAAGACTAAGTACTCAGCCGCCTTTGATTTTAAATATACCAATGAAGAAGGCAAGGAAAGCGACGTCCAAATGGGCTGCTATGGAATTGGTCCATCTAGAATTGTTGGAGCAATAGCCGAGATTCATCATGACGAATCAGGTTTAATTTGGCCAGAGGTAGTAGCGCCGTTCAAAGTGCATATCATGAATTTGGGTCCAGATGCTGAGGCTAAAAATGTGGCCGAGAGGCTTTATAAGAATTTAAACAAGTCTGGTGTGGAGGTCTTATTTGATGATAGAGATCTGTCAGCTGGAGTAAAATTGAAAGATAGTGATTTGATTGGTTTACCGATACGAATTGTTGTGAGTTCAAAAACACTAGCAACTAATGCTGTTGAGTTGAAGCGCAGAGATTCTGATGACATTGAAATGGTTGATATAGAAAAAATAGTGGCGCAATTAACAAAATAAAAATAAAAATCAAAGTAATACTATTTATTATTGATTTTTATTTTAAATAATATGCTCAGGAGATTATTGAATAGGTTTTCAAAAAAAATTGGCATTGACTTGGGAACTTCGAATACGACAATCGCACTTCAGGACAAGGGGATTGTTATTAGCGAGCCTTCTGTTGTCGCTATTAATAATCGATTAGATCAGATAATCGCGGTCGGTGAGGAGGCAAGTAATATGATCGGTAAAAATCCTAGATACATTACATTGGCCTACCCCTTGGTTAACGGTGTTATTTCTGATTTCGAAGTTACAGAAAAGATGTTTAAATACTTTTTTGATAAAATTTTTCAGGAAAATTTCAATTTTACAGCTCGTCCATCTGTTATCATTAGTATTCCGCTAGATGTTACTGAAGTAGAAAAAAAGGCAGTAGAAGATGCTGCTTTGGGGGCTGGGGCAGGCAAGGTTTATCTTGTTGAAGAGGTTATGGCGGCTGCCATAGGCGCTCGTCTACCCATCAATGATGCTTCTGGAAGTATGATAATAAATTTAGGTGGGGGAAAGACAGAAATAGCGGTTATCTCTTTGCATGGAGTGGTGATATCAAAGTCATTAAAATTAGCGGGTGAAGAGTTGAACAAAAATATTATTCAGTATGCAAGGGATCGTTTTAATCTGCTTATTGGAGAAAAAAATGCTGAGGAAATTAAAGTGAAAATTGGTTCTGCTTTTGATCAAGGTGAGGCTATGTCAGTTGAGATGCGAGGTCGTGACTTAATAAGTGGCTTGCCTAGAGAGATAATTATCACCGACTATCAAGTACGTGAAGCAATTTTCCCATCTATTCATAATATCATTGATTCAATAAAAGGCGTTTTGGAATTGACACCACCAGAGTTGGTGGCCGATATTTTTGAGCGTGGAATAGTGCTTTGCGGTGGAGGTGCCCAGTTAAAAGGCATTGAAAAAATAATTTCCAAGGAAACAGAAATACCAGTTCGTATCGCCGATGATCCAACAACATGTACAATACGCGGGTTAATGGTGCTTTTAGACGATGAAAATCTGTTGGATGAAATTTTATTACCATCAGCAAACGAGGAAAAAGTTGTAAGATAAAATATGCCACTTACTCCTAAACCAGTGAAATTAGCTTTAGTAACATTGGCAGCGGTAGCGTTGCTATTTTTTTTACATTATATCCATGTACTCGCACCGCTCGAAAGGCTTGTTGTTGCTATCAGTAAACCTGCAATGCGTTTAACATATGGTTTTTCCAATAAAATTGGTACTAGTTATCTTGAACTTAAGACAAAAAAACAACTATTAACGGAAAATAAAGAACTAAAGGATCAAGTTGCGACGTTGCTAAAGGAGAAGGGAAGGTATTTAAGCGAAAAAGAAGAAAATGATTTCTTGCGCGAACAACTTAAATTTACGCAAACAACTCCGTACCAGTTTGTTATAGCTAATGTTATAGGGAAAAATGTTGGCGGATTACAAAATACCTTACTATTAGATTCTGGCGCAAAAGACGGAATAAAAATTGGACAGCCAGTTTTGGGGGAACAAGGTATCCTGGTTGGTAAAATTAGTAAGGTGCAAACTAATCGATCATTTATGACATTAATAAATGACGATCTTTCTCGTGTCGCGGCTAAAGTCCAAGGAATAACAAAAACCATTGGCGTAATTGAGGGCGAATTCGGCTTGGGTATAAAAATGCGCTTGATACCACAAAATGAACTCATAAGCGAGGGTGACTTAGTCGTAACATCGGGCTTAGAAGAATTGGTACCAGCAAATCTGGTCATCGGCCAGGTTGAGAAAGTCACGCGTGTGCCAGAGGAGCTATTCCAGGAGGCCGCTATTAAATCTCCAGTTGATTTTAGTAAAATTACCATGGTTAATATAATAAAAATCCAATAATGAAGTCTTTTTTAAAACATTTTGTGATTTTGTCTATAGTCGCATTATCCCAGGTGACTATTTTAATAAATTTAAATAGTAGACTGTCAAATTTGGATATGATTCTAGTCGTGATTATTTTTGTTGGAATTGTATACCAGTTTTATTTAGGGATTATTTATTCTTTGTTGCTCGGATTTTGGGTCGAGCTTTTTTCTCCACTGCCTTTTGGGACAACGATTATTTGTTATTTAATAACCATGTATTTTATTTACTTAATAATGCAAAAAATATTGACCAATAAGTCATTTTATTCATTGCTGGGAATTACATTTATCGGGACTATTATTTATAACTGTTTGTTTTGTTTCTTTAGCACTATTTATTACTTCATAACAACAAAGGATTACGCATTGGTAAAGATTTATTCTTTTACGACTTTACAAAATTTGAGTTGGCAACTGGCTTTGAATCTTGCACTGGCCATTTGTCTCTTCCTCGTATTTCACTTGGGTAGCCAAAGATTCAAGGCAGTCTTTATTGATACAACAAAAAATTAGTATGTGGTCTTACATAAGACACAAATTTAGTAGAAAAAAACTTAATAAGTATAACCCCAGCGACGACATTTTTGCCGGGACTCAGATTAATATTGAGAGTATTGACTTAAAAAAAAGAAGCCAGAGCGCTTGGGTAGAGGAGGCTTTTGTGGATTATGCAGAAAGTGATTTGGTGAGCACTAAGAAAAATTATTTGGGCACAGTGCTGTCAACAAAAAGAATTTTGATCTTTTGGATGATTTTGATGGTCGGGATAGGTTTACTCTTGAGTCGTGCAATCCAGCTGCAAGTTATTTCAGGGAAATATTACCGTTCAGTTGCAGAAAATAATAGAATTAGAATTTATAATTTACCCGCACCTCGTGGCATTATTTATGATGCTAATAACGTGGCTTTAGTAAGGAATGTGCCGGCTTTTGCTCTGTATATAGTTCCCAATGATTTACTTTCAGACCAAGACAACAAACAGCAAACGCTTGATTGGTTAAAGTTGCGATTAGGCGTTATTGATGAGAATAAATTAAACAAGATTTTGTCTTTCAAAAAGAATCAAAAAGAGTATTTTGAACCAGCCTTGCTTATCGATAACATCGACTATGAGCTCGCTTTAAAAATGAAAATTGAGAGTACTTCATATAGTGGGGTTGATATAGAAATACAGCCACAACGCGAGTATCTAAATAAACAAAGCGGACAATTAGTTCCCAGTCTGGCACATGTTTTGGGATATGAAGGTAAAATAAATCAAGATGAATATGAAAATTTAAAAGAAACAGGTTATTTATTTAATGACTATGTGGGCAAGACAGGGTTGGAGAAAAGTTTAGAAAAAGTTTTGCGTGGCGTATATGGTAAGGAACAGATAGAAGTTGATTCTTCTGGAAAGGCCATGAAAATTATTGCGCAAGAAGAAGTAAAAAGAGGCGACAATGTCATCTTAAATCTCGACCTAGAAATGCAACAAAAATTGGAGTCAATAATTCAGGGATATTTGATAAAATTTAATAAACAACGAGCTGCAGCAATAGTTTTAAATCCTCAAAATGGTGCTGTAAAAGCGTTAATAAGCCTCCCAGGTTATGATAATAACGTTTTTTCAGGGAAAATTTCTGAAACTGAATATAACAAACTTTTAACAGATAAGAATCAACCTTTATTTAATCGAACCGTTAGTGGAGAATATCCTTCTGGATCTACAATCAAACCTGTAATGGCGGCAGCAGCTCTTGAGGAAGGCGTTATAAATCAGAATTCATCATTTTTGAGTGTGGGCGGAATACGTATAGGGCAATGGTTTTTTCCTGATTGGTTGGCAGGTGGACATGGTATTACAGATGTAAGAAAAGCCATCGCCAATTCAGTAAATACATTTTTCTATATTATTGGTGGGGGATATGCAGATCAACCTGGGTTAGGCGTTTACAAAATAAAAGAATATTTCGACAAGTTTGGTTTAGGCAAGGAAACGGGGATTGAACTAACAAATGAGCAGTCCGGTTTTCTTCCAACTCCAGAGTGGAAAGAAAAAACAAAAAACGAGCCTTGGTATATAGGCGATACTTATCATTTGTCTATAGGACAGGGCGATTTACTAGTGACGCCAATACAGATTGCTGATTATACTTCTTTTTTTGCTAATTCCGGAACTCTGTATAAACCACACTTGGTGAATCGATTTTATGATCAAAATACGCAGTCGACCGTAAACGTTGAGCCAGAAATTCTAAACAGTAATTTCATCAAACAAAATAATATCGATATCGTGAGACAAGGGATGAGGTTGGCTGTGACCAATGGTAGTGCTCGTATTTTAAACTCCTTGCCTGTAAGTTCAGGCGCAAAAACAGGCACAGCGCAATGGAAGCTAGATCAACCACCCCACGCGTGGTTTACTGCCTTTGCTCCATATAATGATGCCGAAATAGCTATTACAGTATTAGTGGAAGAAGGTAAGGAAGGAAGTCAGATAACTGCTTTTATTGTTAATGATTTCCTTAATTGGTATTTCAGACAATATAAAACGAAACTGAAAACATAGCTGTGGATAACTTGACTTTAAATCGTATTTTGATATATTAAATATATAAAGAAACAAGAGTCAGGTCGCAAGGCCTGAATTTAATTTAGCACTATGTCAACGCCAATCATTTTAACAAGTGAAGGAAAACAAAAATTAGAAGAGGAATTGAAAAATCTCAAGGAGAATAAACGTCCCGAGATAATTGAAAAAATCGAACAAGCCAAGGAGCTTGGAGATCTCTCTGAAAATGCTGAATATCACGACGCTAAAGATCAGCAGGGTCGTATTGAAGCTAGAATTTTAGAAATTGAAGAAATTTTCAAAAGAGCTGTTATCAGCGATGCTGAGCCAACAAAAGGGAAAATCAATATTGGTTCAAATTTCCTCGTGAAAGATGCTGCGGGGAATGAGAGGGAATTCACCCTGGTTGGTTTTAACGAAGCAGCTCCAGCTCTAGGAAAAATATCCATTGATTCACCAATAGGGCAAGCTTTCTTGAATGCTAAAGAGGGTGAAGAGGTCGAATTTACGGCACCACGAGGGAAAGTTGTCTATCGCGTTTTGAAAATAAAGTAATTAAAAATTAAAGATACTCTACTCGAGTATCTTTTGCTTTTTTGAATAAAATAAGCTATAATTTCACAAAATACATATGCAAGCAGGGATAAACATCGAACAAGCGTACCTACTTCTAAATAAGCATATAAAGCAGCAATACACCTTGAATCATTCAGTTGAATCAGAGGCTGTTATGCGAGCTTTGGCAAGAAGACTGGGGAAGGACGAGGAGTTATGGGGGATTGCGGGTTTGTTGCATGATATTGATTGGGAAGAAGTTTCTGCAGATGTTAATGAACACGGTATTAAGTGTCAGCAAATTTTGACTGAAGCTGGTGCAAGCAAAGAATTAATTGATCTAATTGTTTCTCATGTTTGGGGATTTACAACACATTATCCGGATAATAACAGATCGACGATTGAACAGCACGCCTTGGCATCAGCAGAAACAGTTACAGGATTAATTTTTGCTGCTGCTCTAGTTAATCCGGAAAAGAAAGTCGCTAATGTGAAGGTAAGTTCATTAATTAAGAAAATGAAAGATAAAAGTTTTGCTGCAAAGGTTGATAGAAGCGTTATTTGCGAATGCGAAAAGATAGGATTGAATCTGGATGAGTTTTTGGAAATCAGTCTTAAAGCAATGCAAGAGATTGCTGAAAAAATCGGACTATAAAGCTTAAATAAATGAAACAAATATGCCAGAACTATCAGAGGAACAAATACGTCTGCAAAAACTAAACCAATTAAATGATTTGGGTATTCAGCCATACCCAGAAAAGTTTGCAAAAAAACAAAGCCTGGCTGAATGTTTAAAACTGAAGGAAGGCAAAAAAGTAAAAACCGCTGGACGCATGATTATGTGTCGCGACATGGGTAAATTAACCTTTGCTCACATCCATGATTATTCAGGTAAGATGCAAATTGCTTTCAGACAAGATGATTTAGGAAAGGAAAATTATAAATTGCTGCTCAAGATAATGGATATTGGTGACTTTATTGGTGTTGAGGGTGAAATTTTTATAACGCATAAAGGTGAATTAACCATATTAGTAAAGAAATGGACTTTTTTGGGTAAAGCCTTGCGTCCTTTGCCGGAGAAGTGGCACGGATTGAAAGATAGAGAGGTCGCATACAGACAACGCTATGTAGATTTGATTTCAAATTCGGAAACCATGCAACGTTTTCAGCTCCGCAGTAACTTTATTAAGGCGTTGCGCGAATTTTATTGGTCAAAAGGTTTCTTCGAGGTTGAAACGCAGACTTTGCTGCACAAAGCGACCGGCGCCCACGCTCAGCCTTATAAAACACACAATAATGCCTTAGATATTGATGTCTATTTGAGAATTTCCCATGAATTACCGCTAAAAGAGTTGATTGTTGGCGGTTTCGAGAAAATATTCGAACTAGGAAAGGCTTTTCGTAACGAAGGGCATGATCCTTCTCATTTGCCGGAACATACACATTTGGAGCATTATTGCGCTTATTGGAATTACGAAGACAACATGAAATTCACTGAGGAAATGTTTGATTACTTATTCAAGAAATTAAATTTACCGCGCAAAGTTACAATCACTGATAAAGAAGGGGAACCAGCTGAGGTTGATTTTTCGACACCCTTTGAAAGAATTAATTATATCGAATTGATCAAAAAAGATTCAGGTATTGATATTACAGAGGTTAGAACACGTGAGGAATTAATAAAACGTATTAAGGAGCAAAAGATCCAATTGGAAGGCATGGAGGAAATGGGTTATGCGACTTTGGTAGATAATCTTTACAAAAAGGTTTCTAGGCCGAAAATTAAGGGGCCAGCTTTCTTATATTATTATCCAATAGAATTACAACCATTGGCCCGCAGAAATGATGATAATAAAAACATTGTTGATCAATTTCAATTAGTAATTAATGGTTGGGAAGTTGTTAAAGCCTATTCAGAGTTGGTTGATCCCATTGACCAAGAACAAAGATTCTTGGAGCAAGCACAATTAAAAGAAACAGGTGATGATGAAACCATGGAAGGTGACCCTGAATATATAACTGCCATGAAACAGGGTATGCCACCAATTTCTGGCTGGGGTATGGGGGTAGATAGAATAATCACTTTACTAACTGGCCAAGAAAACCTAAGAGATGTGGTTCTTTTCCCGTTAATGAAGCCTAAAGATGGTCTTGATGAGTAAAAAATGTGTTCAATTAAAAACAGCGGTCACTTCCTTGGGGAGTACCGCTGTTGTGCTTGTTCAGGCTGCACGAAGCTGGTTGCGGCAGTACAGAGCCAGGGGGAGGCCGAGAACGCCGAAGAGCCGCAGGATGATGAAGTCGTTGTCCCAGAGTCGTTCGGACAGGCGGCGATCGGCGCGGATGATGCGAACCGCCTTCTCTCCCATGGCCAGATCTACGGTGAGGGCAAGGACCAAGAGCAGCGGAACCATGCGTACCTCCTTCCAACTTGCTGCACCAGAACACGTCAGATTACTTTTATTATAGCCTTTTGTCAATAATTTGAAAAAAAGTAAGAATTGTCATAAAATTAGCTTATATGGATTGCATATATAGACAATATAGACGCAGCTCCCCGGAGGGGGAATATATTAATTAGTTAAGATCAGAAATAACTAAAAAATTTATGTTAGATATAAAATTCATTCGCGAAAATAAAGAATTACTTGAAAAAGTCGCTGGTCAAAAGAATATCAAGATTGATTTTGATAAATTGTTAAAACTAGATGACAAACGTAAGGCGCTTATCCAGAAAATAGATGAATTAAGAACGCAGAAGAATCAAGTTTCTAAGGAAATTCCTAAGATGAGTGAAAAGGACAGGGCGATTGCACTAGAAAAAATGCGCGGCGTTGATTTAGAGCAAGAAAAGCTTGAAGAACAATTAAAGCCACTGTTGATAGAAATACAGGAGCTTATGTTGCAAGTTCCTATGTATGTGCACAAAGACACGCCGATTGGCGTTGATGAAGGAGGTAATGTCCCAATAAAGACGGTGGGAGAAATACGTGAATTTGATTTCAATCCCAAAGATCATGCGCAGTTAGGCAAGGACTTAGATATAATTGATACTGAAAGAGGCGTAAAAATAGGTGGTTCGCGTTCCTATATTTTGAAAGGTGATGGAGCCAGGCTGGAGCAATCGTTACTGAAGTATGCCCAAGATTTTATTAGCAGAAAAGGTTATACGCTCATGTATGTCCCTGTCATTGTCGATCGTTTTGCCTTGGAAGGCACAGGCTTTTTCCCTGGCGCTGAAGATCAAATTTATTATTTAGAAAAGGATGATAAATATTTAGTAGGGACATCAGAAGTCGCCTTGGGCGCCTACCATGCTAATGAAGTGCTTGATTTAAAGAAAATCCCATGTCGCTTAGCGGGTATCTCGACCTGCTTTCGTAGAGAGGCCGGGACCTATGGCAAGGATACGTCTGGGGTATACCGTGTACACCAGTTTAATAAAGTTGAGCAGTTTATAATTTGTGAAAATGATGCTGAAAAGAGTCAGTCAATGTTTGATGAATTGGCTAAGAATGTTGAAGAATTTTTAACATCATTAAAACTGCCATATCGTATTTTAAATATTTGTACGGGAGATATGGGGCGGGGAAAGTATCAGATGTATGATTTTGAGTGTTGGATGCCAAGTAGAAATAATTATGGGGAAACTCATTCATGCTCAAATCTTCATGATTTCCAGGCACGTCGACTTAATCTACGATATAAGGATGCGGAAGGGAAAGTTAATTATTGCCATACATTGAACAACACCCTTGTTGCAACTCCAAGAATATTGATACCGCTTTTGGAATTAAATCAGAATAGCGATGGTAGCATTAATATCCCCGAGGTACTGCGGCCATATATGGATAATCAAGAAAAAATTGTCAAAAAGTAGCATAAAAGGGGCCTTTCAGGGGCCTCTTTTAGATTTCCGAAATCATTAAATTTTTGCTATAATTAAATCATGAATATTGATAAAACCTGGGTCGAAATCGATCATGGAAAAGTTTTAAATAATTTCAATCAATTCCGTAAACGAGTAGGGAATCGGGTTAAAATAGCCGCGGTAGTGAAAGCAAATGCTTATGGTCATGGCATTGAAAATGTTGTAAAAATTTTAAAAAATAAGGCCGATTATTTTGCGGTGGATTCTTTGATGGAAGCATTGGTTGTAAGAGAAATATCTAATAAACCAGTATTAATTTTAGGTTGTACACCTAAGCTAGCATTGTCGGAGTTAGTAGAAGCAGGTTTTGAACAAACTATCTTCAGTTTTGAGGAATTAAGAGAACTACAGCTTGTATCAGAAAAGTTGCAAATACCAGCTAGAATACACTTAGAAATTGAAACAGGGACATCGCGTAATGGTATTCTTTTTACGGAGCTAGAAAAGTATTTAAAGTTTATTAAGAAGCATGATAATTTGAAGCTTGTTGGTGTCTTTACTCATTACGCGAACATAGAAGACACTACCAATCATAAATACGCTGAAAAACAACTGAAAAGCTACTCCCAGGCAATTGAACTTATCGACAAATACGGGTTTGAAGATTATCAAAAGCATACCGCCTGCTCGGCCGCAGGTATCTTATTCAAAAATACTTTTTTCAACATGATACGTCTCGGAATTAGTTTATATGGCATGTGGCCATCTAAAGAAACCAAGATTAGCGCTGAAAATGAAAATATAAGAATAAAGCTAACCCCGGCAATTAGTTGGAAAACAAGGATTGCACATTTAAAAGAAGTCCCGGCGAGGACGTTTATAGGCTATGGTTGTAGCGAGCAGGTTGAACGCAAAACAAAAATTGCAGTCATACCGGTTGGCTATTATGAAGGTTTTGATCGTAAATTTTCTCATGTGGGGGAAGTGTTGGTGCGCGGGAAACGTTGCCGAGTCCTTGGGCGTGTTTGCATGAATATGACAATTATTGACGTGTCATCAGCCAAAGGAGTCAAGATAGGGGACGAGGTCGTTCTGTTAGGAAAACAGAAAAGTAATGAACTTAGCGCTGAAATGCTAGCTCAAAAGATAAATACAATTAATTATGAAATTACAACACGTATAAACCCGCTAATAAAGCGTATTATCATTTAATATGGGTATCAGTAGTAAGTACCAAAAAGATTATTCCAATGCTACCTTCGACAACCCGAGACTTCTTAAGAAGCGAGAAGATCGAAAATTGCTTTTAATAAAGATTTTTTTGGCCATGGGTGGCGCATTGTCAGCCACTTTGCTATATTTTCTTTTTTATTCTCAATTTTTCAAAATAAACAGTTTCGAAATAAGTGGTTTAAAGAAAATAAAGGAAGAAAATATCTCCAATATTATCAATAATTATCTTAATAGGCGGCGATTTATTGTTTTTTCACACGGAAATTACTGGTTAGTTGATAAAGAGGCTTTGCGCGCGGAAATATATAAATATTATTATCTGGAGAGTCTCGAGATTAAACGAAAATTTCCCAACAAGCTGGTACTTACTGTTACGGAAAAGCAACCTATGATTAACTGGGCTGTAAAAGAGCTTTGCTTTCATGTTGATATGACGGGTACCGCAATCGGATATTGTGAGGGTGATGCTGGTATGTTAACTGTCCGCTCAGTGGGTGAAGCGGAAGTGTCTGTTGGTAAGGTTGTTATTAACCCAGAAGAACTTAAGGAGATAATTGATTTGCATGAACAAACAACAAAAGTATTAAAGGATCACTTCATCCCGCTATATTATGAATTGAATGGCAGATTAATTACCTGTAAATTAGATGGCGGTCCGGAGCTTCGTTTTAATTTGGATTTGGGAATAGGGGAGCAGATTGGACGATTAGACATTTTGATGCGCAGCAAAGATGTTAAAGATAATTATCAGAAATTAAAATATATAGACCTGAGATTTGGAGACAAAGTTTTCTATCAATAATAATTCTTACAATTTCCCCTTGCTATATTTTACGACGCAAAGATTGTGAACATAAATTATTGGAGGGGATAGTTAACCAACACTAGTAGATGTCTTAAGAGTATAGTAAAGCAAGAAATAAATATTGATTTGCTGATGGCTGGCTAAGTATCCACATGATTTATTTAAATGTTCAAAATTCTAGTTTATACTATGGAAGGTACTTCTCTTAATTAACATTATGCGAAGTTATGTATAAGTCAGATAAGCCCGTGATTAAGCATATCCCCGACTTCCTGGACTATCTGGAAATTGAAAAGGGGTTGGGAAATAAAACGCAAGAAAATTATGCGCGTTTTTTAAATCGTTTTTCTGAATGGTTAAAAGTTAATAATAATGAAAATCTCCTACCCCACGACATCACACCCGAAATTATTTGGAATTACCGCGTTTTTTTGTCACGTGAAACAACCTCACAAAAAAACGCGGCCAATCTTAAAAAATCAACGCAAAACTATTATTTGATTGCTTTGAGGGGTTTACTTAATTTCTTTGCCGAGCGTGACATTGTTTCGTTGCCAGGTGAAAAGGTCAAACTGGCCAAGAGTCCTAAAGAACACAATATTCATTTTTTAAATCTGGATCAAATACGCCAATTATTGAATGCGCCGGACATTAAACATCTTGATGGTTTACGTGATCGCGCTATTTTAGAAAGTCTTTTTTCAACTGGTTTACGTGTAGCGGAATTGGCCAAGTTAAATCGCGAGAGTTTTAAGATTAAAGATAATTCAGAATTTTTGGAATTAAATGTTATTGGTAAGGGTAATCATCCTCGAATTGTTTATTTCTCTACCCGTGCCTTACATTGGCTTAAAATGTATATAGAAAAGCGTAATGACATTGACCCAGCCCTATTTATCAATTTTAAGCCCGGAAAAAACGAATTAAATGATCGCAGACTAACAGTTCGCTCTATAGAGACGATAGTTAAAAAGTATGTTAAAATAGCGGGGTTGCCTTTGACAACTACGCCGCATACCCTGCGACATTCGTATGCTACGGATTTGTTGACTCAGGGCGTTGATTTGCGGTTGGTCCAGGAGTTTTTGGGACATAAAAATATCGCCACGACTCAAATATATACCCACGTAACCAATAAGAAGCTGCGAGATGTGTACTTGAAGTATCATAGTGGCGCACAAGATAAAAAATAATAATTTAAGTTTATGATGAAGAAATTTTGGCAATTCATGGGGGTTGGTTACCTCTTTATGGTCAGACGCAAAAGAGTTATTGTTGGTCTAATTATTGCAGTTTTGATCGTAGGACAGCTTTTTATGTCAGCCTGGATTCTTTGGCAGCAGCAAGGTATTAGAAAAGACATGAAAAAGAATCAGGACAATTTAACTAAATTGATAAACAAGACTTATAGTCAGACTTGGCAGATAAATACTAAGCTTAATGCAAAAAGCGTTGAAGCTGACAAGAAGAAGTAAGTTATCAACAGATGATTTAGGGATTGGGTCTATTTCTGTTATAATAAATATGTCAAAAAGAATTTGTTTTGATTTGTTTAAATATAAAAAATGACTTAAAAGCTATGTCGAAAGTAGCTGTTTTTTTACGATGTTCCTGGTTCAGAAACGGACTAAGGAAAATACGTATAATGTACTTAGTTGTATTTTTAATGTTAACGGCACAAATTATTTTGTCCGTTATTTTATTTTTGAGACTAGCTAATTTAAACACTAGTTTTTTAGAATACCGTGAGGCTTCGATGAAGCGCATTAATCAAATATACGGGCAGGTCTATTCCCTATCGACCAGATTAATAGAAAAGAAATAATTAAAATATAAAAATAGTATGACAACAACAAAAAAAATAACACGTAATCGTGTTTTTGTTGGGATTGTTGCTCTTGTTGTGACTTTCACAATGAGCGGCCTGCCGAGTTTAGTCAACACGGCTCTGGCAGCACTTCCCACGTCTGATTTAAGCACAACGCTCACAATTCCTTCTGAACACATTGTTGACCCCGGAATGACTACTTGTGTCGACGTTGCGACACTGACCATAGCTGATGACAACAAGGCATTTAATGGAATTTATGTATCCATTTATAATGATGCAAATTTCGACCCAGATACTGATATGTCTAGCCTTGAACAACCTGGTGGTTCAGCCCCAATGATGATATCAACTGTCCCCTATGCACAGATAAATGAAGGCAGCGATGTTACTCATGTTGGTAGTTTATTTACAACAATTGGTAATCGTTTTGTCTATCAACTGTCGCCCGTAGAAGGATTGGGCCCGATAGTGACATTTGAGCCAACTACGTATTATGTTATTGCTTGTTTTGCCCAAACAGCAGTAGCCGGTCATCGAATTCATTTTGGTTTTCATGCTGGTGGCCCTTCACTAGATAACGTTGAAACAGAATATACAACTTTTGATGGTTTTACTGAACAAATGTCACCACACCATTATTTAACTAGTACGCTGGAATTCGCTACAGAAGGTGGTGAACCCCCATCAGAAATTACAGAGGTTAATGTGAATGGAATGGCGCCAGATAGCAATGTGTTATCTAGTGGTGATTTAATACCTCTAGGTGAAATAATTGTTTCTGGTGTTGGCGGATCGGATACTTTAACTGACGTCAGATTTGTCCTGGTTAATGATGTAGATTTTAATGTCGGACAAATTTTCAATACTTTTCCCGGAGGTCCAAACGCAGGTAAAGCAATTATTTTTGCTACCAGTCAAACCTTAAATTTAGGAGAACTAACGTTGCCAGACGATCTACAAAATATTGATACTTACGCATTAATGCCAAGCGCAGTTGATTTTACAGAAGCGGCGCCAAATACCTATAAAATAGATTTAAATCATGTTAGCGCTGAATCGCCAGTCAATCCGATTCCCACAGCTCCTGCCACTGCTTCATATTATTTTTACGGTTATATACGGCCCGATATTGATCCGAACATGCAATTCTCGCTTAATATAGATAGAATCACAACAACTGAATTAGCAAATCAGGCTGTGGCTGGTGTGAATTTTGGTACATTCGCTGCTGAAGATGATGGTCCCCCACCAGACAGTTCTTTTTCTTTGGTTGCATATGGTCCATCTTCCGGAAGTTTAGGCCAATTTTCTCCAGTTGATTTTTTCTTCAACCAAGATCTGAGCCCAGCAGTAAAATCAGACCCAGGTTCATTTTTTGAAATTTCACCTGCTATTGAAGGTCAATGGACAACTAATACGGAATTTTGGGGGGCAGATACCATCTATCGAGTTGGATTTATGCCTTTAACCGTATGGGAAGATGGTGTAAGTTATGAGGTACGAGTTTATAATAATGTAGACAATGCAGAGGAGGTCTCTTTCGAGGTTAATTTGGGCGCTGGTGATGGATTCGAATTCCCAGATTTGAGTGTAGGTGATGGTTATAAATATTTTACGGTTACTGGAAGTGCTGAATCGGGCGGCGGTAATTATCCGCCAATTGTTGTGGGTGGGTATCCGCAAAACGGAGGTCAGAATGTGTCAACTGGTTTACAACAGATAAATATTGAATTCGATCGTAGTTCAATGGATGCAACAACTTTCACGGAGGATAATATATACTTGGTAAAAGTGTTACCTAATAGCAGTGAAGTCGCTCTAGAAAATTTAACCATCTCCCCTAATACTGGCATATCTCGAACAGCGAGCATCACTGGGTTCACTCTTGAACCAAATTCTAAATACAAAATTTACGTCACACGTGATGTTATGGATGATCAAGGCGTAAGAATTTTGGGTAATATGGTTAATGGCCAACCAATGGATTATTCAAGTATCTTTTTTACCGGTAATTCATCGGTCGGCATACAAGCACAATTTGTGGGTACAAATTTATACGCCTATAAAAGTCCGGAAGGTATCGTTAATGTGCCTGTTTCAGAGATTATTAAATTAAATTTTAATAATCCTTTGACAGCAAGTTCTATTGAAAACAATGTCACAATAACACCATCGTTGGGTTGTGGTGAAAACGGCGATTTGTCGCTGGTGTATGATGCTGATTCATTCCATGTTTTGGCTATCCCCAATTGTATAATGAGCCCTTCAACTGAATACGACTTGTCGTATTCTGACTTTACTTCGGTTACTGGAACCGCAGTTGCTCCTAACACCCTTACATTCACCACTGGTGTGGCTGATGAAGCTTCTCCAAGTTTAGTTTCGGTAATTGCGGATGATTATGGCCCTATTATTGAATTTAGCGAAAATATTACTGACACATCAGCCTTAAATAAAGGAAATTATGAACTTAAAACAAGGAATGACGATACCCCGTGGGCTTTAGCTGATGTTGTTTCGTTGGCGAGTGCGAAATTAAGCTATGACCAAAGTGAGAGATCTGTTGATATGCAGATTTCCTTAACACCTGGATATGAATATCAATTAACATTGAGCAGTAGTATTGTGGATTTATCTGATAATCCACTTAATACAGAAGATAATGCTAATGTGTGGACAAATTTCGTGTTGGATTCCTCAAAACTTAATGGCGGTGACGGCGTACGCGGATCTGATAGTGTTGAGAATGATCCATCTCTAATGGGGATGTCTCCTATAAATGTCATGCCGTTGAATAAAGTTATTGGGCAATCATCTATCTATGTAGTGCAATTCCCAGTGTCACAACAGATAGAATCGGGTGGTACAATTCAATTAAGATTTCCGCAAGGTTTTAATGTGGCTAATGTTGAACAAGATGCTTTTAGTCCGAACAACGGAGACTTTAATAAATTTGCACCTGGAAAAATAACTTTTTCCAATTCCGACCCAACAGGAAATAGTAATGGCGTTGATGGTGATGGTATAAGTATTATCGGTGATCGTACTGTCGTGGTTGAACTTAATAATTCTACCTTACCGCAGGATTTTCTTGTTTTTGATATCGCTGGTATTGTTAATCCATCTACAGTGGCTCAAAATTGGAAGGTTGATATAATGACATTTAACCATCAGGGTGTCCTTTTGGAAGGGTTAACCTCTTCCCCATTCTCAACTTCGGCGGGTGGAACAAATACTCTTAATGTTTCTCTTGATGGTTTTGATCTTGGAGTTAACAAGGATGTAAATGTGACATTGTCCTCGCCAAAAACAGGGAAAATTAACAAGGTGGCTAGTGTTGTTGGTGATGGGGTCCTCGGTGTGGCTGATGCGAGTGTCTCGTTTGGAAATGTTGAAGATGGATTTTATCAGCTAACATCTGATTCAAATGTTTTTGTGGATGAATCGACCCAATACGTCGGTCCTCCTTTTGCTGATATGGTTTCTATTAATGGAGGCTCCATAGTTAATAAAAATATAGTTTATAATGATCCAAGCAATGAAGCTAACACTTATTCCGTGGTGGCCATGTTGATTGGTAATTTTTCTACTGATGGGTCGTCTGATGCTGTTGACATCTTCGCTGGCTCCAAAAATAATTTTAAGAAATATGTACGTATTCCTGGTGATACGGAGGGATCTACTGTGACCTTCAACTTGCCTGATGGTGAGTGGAATATCGGTATTGGTCCAGCTTTAACGGGTAATTCATCAATGATACCCAAAACAGATTGGATACCACCACCAAATGTATTAGTTAAGGTTTGGAATAATGGCCAAAACGCAAGTTTGGATCTTGCCACCTTTGACATTAGTTCCATGGACACTTACGTTGTTACCGGGACGGTTACAGATGAAACCTCGGCACCATTATCTGACGTAGAAGTGTATGCATATCAACCCATGGGTAATTTTGGAAAAATATTTACCAAAACTCTATCAGATGGATCCTATACTTTGAACATTGGCTGGCCAGGTAATTACATTGTGGGTGTAATAAAAAATGGGCTTCCAGATTCGGCGCAAAAATCAATTCAGGTTGTAGATGATGTCCCTAATGTTAATTTCGTCATGAAGAAACCAGCCCACACAATTTCTGGTACTTTGAAGGATCAAAATAGTAATAATGTTTCAAACTCACCTGTTTGGACCTATCAAACCGAAGGCGGATTTGGTAATGCAGCAACTATGACGGACTCTAGTGGTAATTTTGTACTTTATGTCGATGATGGTACCTGGACTGTCGAAGCCAATGCTCCAGGTGTTGGTTGGATTCAATATGTAGATCCTATTGTAATAGACGGTGAATCTGTCAGCAACATTATCGTAGAGCCGAATTCAGACGTTGAATTTATTACAATCGCTGGTTCGGTGGCAATTAATGGAGCTGCATACGCATATGGCCCAATTCGCGCTGTCGCATATAATGAACAGGGACAACAACTCAATCAACAATTCGGAGGGCAGACCGATGCTGATGGCAATTATACAATCACAGCACCCGTGGGAATCTATCGCGTTGATATTTGGGCCCCAGGATATGGTGAAATTGAACGAACGGATGCGGACGACTATCCAGCTAGCCCTGCTAATGTAAATGCTACGGAAGGTAGTGTGGAGGGGGTTGATATTAATGTTGGAGCGGATAATCTTTTCGATGTTTCCATTGATTTCATCAATGCTGATCCTAGCGAATATTCAGATGTTGATGCCATGGTAATATTAGAAGCCTTTGATGTCGCAACAAATAAACCTACTGGCTATAAAAATAACAAGTTCATTCATGATATTTCTGATTCTGAAGGTGATACTTCAATTAAGCTGAAAGCTGGAAATTATAAGGCTTTTGTTAGTATTCCTGGCTATGGTGATTATATCCCCTTAGAAGCACAATCAACATCACCAACAACTCCAGGGTACATTGATGTTGGTGATGATAGCCAAGATTTGAATACTCTAAATATTGAGTTACCCGTTGCAGCCAATTTGATTACAGTTGCAGGAACTGTCCGAGATAGTGGTGAGAGCACTGTTGAAAATGCTTGGGTAACCATCAATAACATGACAAAGGGATTTAACCATGGCATAGCGACTGATGCTGATGGTGCTTTTTCTATAAAGTTACCGCGATTAGAGACTGGCAACTATAGTATTAGTGCTGGAAAACCAGGTTATATGTCCGTTCAGCCAGTTGCTGTTTCACTTGCTGATGCTAATTCTGATGGAATTGCAGATGCTTCATATGACATTACACTAAATGCCCAAGAGAACATTATTTCGGGGTATATTTTTGCCGATAAAGCTGGTGGAACCAATGATTCATATGATTCTGGCGAAGGCCTTCCCTATGGTATGGTTGAAGCACAGGAAACTACAACTGGATTAATATCGACCGCCCCTGTTGATGGAAGTGGATATTTTGAGCTCGGGGTTGTAGCCGGTACTTGGGAATTGTTTGGTGGAGCCGATGGCTATGATAGAACACAATATGAAGGTACTTTAGAAGTTGATGGTGCTGATTTAACCGAAAGAAACATTGAATTGGTTGTACGTGAAGGCTGGAATAAAAAATTGTCTCAAAACCCGATGACACTGAACTTAGGAGGAACCTTTGATGATACATCTACTACAGGTAATGGAGTTAAATTAGTTGTACCAGCTAATGCTATGGGTACAAGTAGCGCTTCTGGTTCTATCAATATTAGCGGAACTACGGCCGTGTCAACAACAAATACGCATCGTCCATTTGGCTTTGAAGGGAAATCAATTACTGCAACCGATGAAAATGGCCAAGCAATCACTGTATTGAATGACTACATTGATATTGAAATGCTTATTTGGAAAACAGACGTTGATAATGAAATTACTTCTGGTCGCATGACAGACTTCAATGATTTGCTGTCTGCTAGCCTGAGCTATTTCGATAATTCAACCAATAATTGGGTTTCCTTAGCAACTACAAGAACCGCATATTACTTACCCGAAGGTTCTTCTGAGTGGGAAATATATACTAGTGGCGATGCTACTTTATCTGATTACGAAGCTTTCATTACAGATGCTCTTATTAATGAAACCTTTACCGATTTCGATGATTATAAGCTCGTCTTTACAAGTAAAACAGACCACTTAACCACCTTTGGTGTAACAACCAATTTGGGTGTTGCTGGTGGTGACGAGGAAGAAGAGCAAGGTAATGCCCCTCGAAATGGTGGTGGTGCTGCTGATGTTGCTGTGATAACTAAAATCACAATCGACAAAGCAACTAACGTCACATTGGCCGCTACTGCGACTCCAATTGTTTTAACTAATTCAGGCACAATGAACTTTATTAGTTCTGGTCTTAATCATAGTCTTTCGCTTAAGAGTGTTGATGTAACTGGCCAATCCGTAACTTTAACAGTTGCCAGTAACCCTATTGATGTCACTGTAAAGCTAAATAAAACTGAGCAAGTTGATATTAACAAGGATGGTGTCAATGATATCGAGATTTCTTTAACAGCCATTAATACTTCTATGAATGTTGATTTAACAGTAAAGACATTAATGGGCGCTAGTATAGTTTTGCCAGCTAATGAAGAACAACCAGAACAAATTATTCCTGGGCAACAGCCGAACTTACCTCTTTCACCAACATCATTTTTACCCGCAAAAGGTGGCGTTATTAGCATTATTGCTGAACAGCAAGCTTTGACTGAGTTTGTGGCGTTGACAAAGTATGAACCAACAACGCAAGCTGATAATTGGGTCGTTGATTACTTGGCTTATGGTAATTCAACAAAGACAACAGCTATGAATGCGCGTGAACGTAAGGGCGTTTTAGAAGATTTCATAAATATTTATGGTAACTTACCAAAGAATGAGAGTGATTGGAAAGCGTTAGCGCAAGTTGCTGATGGCAGTACAACCCCTAAACGAGTTTTAGCGCAGGAAGTTAAGGCAATTAAAGAATTCTTTAAGATCTTCAAGAAAAATGTAAATTTTAAAGAGCAGACTAATGAACTCTTTGTTCATAAGTTAGCCTATCGTTTACGTGCCGAACAGCGTGATTTAGCCAAAGAGAAAACCGCCCTGCAAAAGTTTATAAAGGTTTACAAGAAAAACCCATGGGATGGATATGCTTGGTCGATAGTTAGAGCACTTGCCTATTCGGGCATACTCAATAAATAAGACAACAAAAGACCTTCCGTTCATCGGAAGGTCTTTTTATTACAAAATTTAAGGTAAATAGTTCAGCGGGTTAACAGGTATCCCATTTAAACGAACTTCAAAGTGTAAATGCGGTCCAGTTGTTAATCTCCCAGCGCCGGGAGTTCCAGGCATGCCACCAGTGGCGCCAATCACCTCTCCTTTTGGTACAAATTGATCATTTTGAACATAAATTTTGCTCACATGACCATAAACTGTTGAAAGTCCGTCACTATGAATGAGGGAAATATAGCTGTAGCCCATACCAGCATCACGGACATTTAGCACATAGCCATCTGCGGGTGCTTTAATGGCTGTCCCCTGTGGGGTGGCTATATCGATAGCTGGATGTTCAAATAAATAACGAAAAGGATAATCCTGATCATGAAAATTCGTAGTAATACGACGTGAACTAATGGGCCAGTCAAAGTCAGAAGAAGTTAGTTGCTGCGGCTTTGTTTTTAGCTTATTACGTAACTTTTGCTCCATCTGAGTGATTTGTGCACTCACCGCCTCCTGATCGCGTTTAGCTTGCTGATAAAGTTCGCTGAATTTTTTTTCTGATTGTTTCGTGGTTACAAGCAAAGCATCCTTATAACTCACTTCCCCATTTATTTCATCTTTTTTCTGTTGTAATTCATCTTTTAAACTAAGATATTCTTTTTCTTTCTGTTCTAAATCGGCCTTCTTACTAAGTAGTTGCTTTTTTTGATCTTTTAAATCCCCAAGTGCAGTCTGAAGATTGATTTGCAGATCACTGGTATACTCAATTTGATTATAAAAATCGGAAATCGTGTTGTTTAAGAGGAAAACATGCAACTCATTTTTATTGTCATTTTCATGAATTTCCTGAAGTACTGCTCCCAAGTTTATCTTTTGGTTACTAATTTTGTCATTCGCGCTAAGGATTTGCAACTCCAATTTGCGTGTTTCAAGTTTGGTGGCAGTAATTTCTTGTTCCGTTGCTTTTATGTCAAGGTTGGTTTTAGCAATTTGATTGTCGAGTATGGATAGTTGGTTGTTCAAGGAAGCGGCCTCAGCCTGTTTTTTCCTAATATTCTCTTGATAAGTAGACATTTGCTTTTTAAGCTCATCGACAGCGCTTTTCTTTTGTTCTATTTGGGAAGTTAAATCGTCCGCATTTTCGGCTTGACTAACAAAAGGCAAAAATAAAAACACTAAGCTAAGTGTTAATAAAAAATTTATTTTTTTATGCATGTTTATTTTTGTCTCTGTTTTAATTATAGCACACCTATGAAAGAAGTTTGAGTGCGGATTCTATCCTTGATAGCGTTTTTGTCTTACCTAGAGCGCTTACAAGCTCAAAAGGTCCAGGAGATTTGTCCTTTCCTGAGAGTGCGTAACGCAAGGGCCAAAGAACTGAACCAGTATCTAAGCTTTTACTTTGAATAAGTTCTTTCAGAGCTGATTCTATTTTGTCTAAGCTAAAGTTATTCTCATCTAAATCATTAATAACCCCTTGAACTAGTTTTAGATTGTTTTCGGTTTCTTCTTTATTGGATTTTTTCCAGATTAGAGCTTCAGTATTGTAATCTAAATGATCTTTGAACATGAAATCAATTGCAGCCGGCAATTCACTTAGTTTCTTTATGCGTGCTTTTTCCAGAGATAGGATTTTTGTTAAGTCGCTTGATTTGAGCGTCTCCTCTGTTTCGTTAACAATGATTTTATTGTTAGCAAAGGTCAAAAGTTCGGCTTTTTCTAAATATGGCTTCGCTAATTCTAAAAATTGTGCATCTGAGCTCTCTCTAATATAAATTCCATTGATCCAATCAAGTTTATCAACATCAAAGACGGCTCCGGCCTTGTGTACATTGTCTAGGCTGAATTGATTGACTAACTCCACTGCTGTATAAATTTCTTGTTCAGTGCCTGCATTCCAGCCAAGTAGTGCGATGAAATTCAATAAAGCCTCTTTTAGATATCCAGAAGCCACAAAATCAGAGACGCTGGAGTCCCCATCTCGCTTACTTAATTTTTTACGTTGTTTATTTAAAAGTTGAGGTAAATGTGCGAATTGAGGTGCTTGCCAACCAAAAGCTTCATAAAGCAAAACATGTTTTGGTGTACTGGCAATCCACTCTTCTCCACGTAAAACCTGAGTGATTTTCATTAAATGATCATCAACAACATTGGCAAAATGATATGTTGGGTACCCATCGGCCTTCATCAATACGTAATCATCAAGATTCTTGGTGTTAACAATAATTTCGCCACGAATTAGATCATCACAAACCACTTCTTTATTTTCTGGCATGCGAAAACGGATTACATGTGGTACGCCCTGTTTTAGCAATGATTGAACTTCGTCCTTGGCTAGGTCGCGGCAAAAATTGTCATACTTTGGAGTCTGCTTATTTTTTTCTTGCTCAGCACGGACAGAATCCAAGCGTTCTTTACTGCAAAAGCAATAGTACGCTTTATTTTTGTCTAATAAATCTTGAATATATTTCTGATAAATTTCCAGACGCTGTGATTGTGTGTATGGACCAAACTCACCTCTTTCCTTTAATTTTCCGTCCTTAGTCAAATAAGGTCCCTCATCCCCTTCTATTCCTGCCCAGTCTAAAACACGTAATAGATTTTCTACGGCTCCTGGAACCTTCCTGGTTTGATCTGTGTCTTCAATTCTAATCAAAAATTTGCCCTTATAGTGTTTAGCAAAAAGATAATTGTAGAGAATGGTTCTAAGGTTACCAATATGAACTAATCCAGTGGGACTTGGAGCAATACGTACACGTAGATTTTGAGTGTTTAGTTTATCCATAATTTTAATGAAATTTAGTCATATTATAGAGGATTTCAGCTAATAAGTAAATGTTGAATTAAATAAACAGGAATTATCGCTAAATTTGGATAATATCATTCGCTCGTATTGATAGGGATTGACAAAATCAAGTTTTTTTGCTATAATGCTTTGTCAACATGGTGCTTGAAATACCTTTCTGAAGCTAAGTATTTGGCTCTAGAAAGGTGTTTCACACCAAAGGCGTTTCTGTCCCACACACCTATCCGAGGAGGGTCCCATGTTCGAGAACCTGAAGTCCGTGAAGGGTGTCGGTGCGGCGACTGTGAAGAAGCTGACCGACGCGGGCCTTGACGACGCCCAGAAGATCGTCACGGCCGGCATCGAGGGCCTCAAGGCGGCCGGGCTGAACAAGCCCATCGCCGTGAGCGTCCTGGAGTTCGCCACGCGCCTGCTTCCCCCCACCCCCGCCGCCAACGAGGCGACCCCGGGCGTGGAGGCCCCGGGCTCGAGCGGCACCCCCAAGGGCAAGAAGGAGAAGAAGGTCAAGGCCGACAAGCCGAAGCCCGTCTCCGACGGCCTGGGCGACAGCAGCATGGCGGACGCGTTCCGCCGCGCCGCCGCCAAGGGCGACATCGACCTGGGCCAGCTCCGCTCCGCCCTGCCCCCCGCCGACGCCGCGCCCGCGGCCGCCGCCAAGCCCGTCCCCGCCCCCGAGCCGAAGAAGGCGGACAACCGCCCGAAGCCGCTCGACATCGGCATCAAGAAGGACGAGGCCATGGTGCTGACCGACCCGGCGCAGCTGCGCGAAGTGTTCGACAAGCTGCCCAACGGCCAGGTGCCGACCAGCGCGTCGTTCATCCGCGGGATCAAGGTGCACTGCCGCATGTGCGTGGCTCTGGTGCCCGAGGAGCCCCGGTCGCTGCTCATCGACGAGGCCATGGTGCTGCTGATCCACGACCGCAAGAAGAACAGCACCCGGGCCGCCATCTTCTGCAAGGAGCACGCCCACACCGCGCACGGGCAGGCAACGACCAACTTCCGCGGCAACGAGGACATCGTCGTGGAGCTGATCAGCCTGCGCGAGGCCTGGACCCGGTTGCTGACCGGGTACAAGAGCCAGATCGCGGCGCGGTCCGAGGCGCAGAAGGCCGACGAGCGCAAGGCGCGCAAGGCGGCGCTGCTCCAGGCCGGCATCGAGGCCCTGGACAACGAGTCGCTCTGGCTGACCGAGAAGATGCTCGGCGACCTGGGTGGCCCGCTGGACGCGCCCGTGTACCTGTTCGGTGCGAGCGTCGAGGAAGCGGCCGAGTTCGGCTTCCAGACGACCGAGGCGGAGATCACCGCCTTCCGGCCGCGCTGGGAGCAGTTCGAGGCCGGCTACTTCGAGTGCCTCAGCCGCAACAACATCCCGGACACGGCCGAGCACCTGCGCATGGTGCAGTGGCTCCGGGACGAGGCCGTGCGGGAGAAGCGCACCCCGCGGCTGTCGCTCATGGTCATCCGGCGCAGGTTCGACGGCCACCTGCGCTACCTGGTGGTGCACGAGTCCGTGGCGAACGAGGTGTTGAAGAAGCACCAGGAGCGCGCCAAGGTCGAGTGCCGCATCACGGCCTGGTCCTACGACTTCCTGACCCGGCGGTTCAACATCCACCGGGAGGAGGTCCAGGCCCGGGCCAAGAAGGCGTTCGGCCAGACCAGGGAAGGCAAGGCGTTGGCTTCCTTCCTGAACGAGGGGCCCGCCGACGCCACGTCCGCGACCGACGCCAACCTGATGGTCTCCCGCAGGGCCCGCGACGGCAAGCGCTAGCCGTCAGTTCCGTTCGAGTTCCTGTCACATTCAGGGCTCCCACATCTACCGCGTAGGTGTGGGAGTTCTTTTTTTTGACAAACAATATCTTAATTCCTAAACTTAAATAAGGGACCTGGTGCTTACAAGGAGTGAGGCATGAAACCTGATTCGGGCACCCCCGCCACTCCTGTCCAGTTGAATGCAGCCTTCTGGCCGCTCTTCATGACCAGTCGTGTCATGGTGCGCTTCATCGGTAGCTTCATCTGCTTCGCGGTTGCGGACGAGCAGAACAAGCTTCTCCTCGTCTATGCGCACGATGAAGCTGCCAGCACACGACCGCCTTCTCTGGAAGCAATCTCCAGAGCCTTCCCTGTTTCAGGTGATCGCGCGCGTGCCTTCGGCGATCCGCGCGAATTGCCGCTCCCTTACTCCGAGATCAGAACTGTACACTCTGCCCTCTGCTACACGTACCAGGCTGGTAACAGAAAGATCATGCTGCTTGTACCAGGTAGCAGCACGGACGAACGAAGCGCACAGGAACGCTTCTTCTTCATCAACTGGGCGCGCCCAGATCAGGAGCAAGTCCAGCGAGTCATCGACAAGGTACAAGACGAGTTCGGTGAAGGACGAATCCATGTAATCGAAAGAAACGCGCTGCAAACGCGCGTTCTGGTGCAACTGCCTGCGGAAGCTAGGATCGACTTCCTGGCCACAGGGCTGCATCTCCGAGCTCGCTTCGGAGTTTCCGAGGTTTTCCCCGTCCACTGCGAGTGTCGTACCGCCTGACGCTTCCTACCAGCCATGATCCGAGATCAACGGCTGGTTTTTTATTTAAGAAAATTAAATTTCGTTGATGAACTTTTTTACAAATTCGCGGCGAACCGGATGAAGTTTTTCTAGCAGTTTCTCTTTAGCAATCCACTCGATGGCTGCAACTTCCCTCGTGGGTGCAAATTTTTGAGACTCAATACTACCTGAGTATTTAATTAAGTAAGCAGTTTGCTTTTGTCCCTTGTATCCATGCAATAGTTGGTAATGCTTAGGAGAGATATAAGAATGTTCGGCGTTAAACTGTTTGATTATTTTCATCTCAGACTTACATATATTAAGCTCTTCTTCAATTTCACGCAGCACAGCTGTTTGGGGATCCTCATTTTCATCAACCCCACCTTGCGGAAATTGCCAATGATCTCCAAGGTGAATGTTTTTTTGAATTAAAATTTGATCCTTATTGTTTTTTATAACCCCCACGACATTAGTACGGAATTTGTTTTCGATTCGTTTAGCCCACTTATGGCATTCAATTAGAAAGTCGGCTGTAGCATGTTTAATGCGTATCAATCTCTTGGGTTCTCGATATAAACGATACAACCATTCCATCCCCAAGTTACGAAACCATTTGGGCGCACGTTTTATTTTTCCAGTCAGAAAATCAAAGGAGCCGCCTACTGCGAAAGCTATTTTTGTAGTTGATAACTCATGTAAATTTTTATCGATCCACAACTCTTGTTCTGGTGCACCTAAGCAAATAAAGAGGATCTGTGTTTTGTGCTGGTTAATTTGTTCAATCAGATCTGGTTCAGCATGGCTTGCTTTTTTTACGGTTCTAACAGCCAAGTTGATATTAGGATAATGTATTGCAAAATATTTTTTTAAATCCGCTGGCTCGGTCAATGAATAATCTAGCAAAAGAACAAATAAATTTGCTGAGTTATATTCATCAAGCAGTTTTTTTGTAAAATCAGCTCCAGTAACTCTATTTTTTAGCTCGAATCCAAGCACTTTAGCGCCCAGTTTTAAACCGAAACCATCAGGTAGGTTCAAGTCTGCTGAATTTAAAGTGTTTTTGTAGCCTTCACTTTTTGTCGCTTTAAGACAAATTTCAGGATTAGGAGTGAAAACTTTATGAGGCGTCGAGGACGCCATAAATTCCTGAGTGCGACGCAAAAAATAATCAAGGGGTTGATCATCGATTTTAACACCTAAAATAATGGCTTTGTTTTGTAGGTCGCTGGGGATATTCATAGGTTTGTTTAACTAAGTATATCAAGTTTTTCTTTAAATTTAAATGACAAAGCTACATTTGACAATTTACGCTAAATCTTTATAATTAGATTAGCACTCTAACATTAAGACTGCTAACAATAAAATAAATATGGATATTAGAAAATTTACTACAAATTCACAGCAAGCCATGCAGGAGGCTCAGGCTTTAGCCTTTGAATATAATCATCCGCAAATAGATACACTACATTTGCTTTATGCTCTACTGCAGCAAGATGAGAGTATAGTCCTCACTGTTTTAAAAAAGATCGAGTCTCCAGTTGAATCCATTATAAAAGACGTGGAAGAAGCACTGAAGCGTTTACCTAAGGGCGCAATCAAACAACCGCAGTCAGGACAGGTTTTCATTACAGCTTCAATGAATTTTACTTTAGTAAATTCTGAAAAAGAAGCGACAAAATTGGGTGATGAGTTTGTTAGCACTGAACATTTATTATTATCACTTTTAAAAATAGACTCCCCTGCCAGCGATATTTTGAAGTTATATAACATAAGTTATGATCTTGTATTAAAGATTCTTACTGAAGTTCGCGGTAATCAAAAAGTGGATTCTGCTGAACCAGAAAATAAATTTAATATATTAAGTAAGCATACAGTCAATTTAACTGAAGAGGCACGACAGGAAAAATTAGATCCAGTTATTGGACGTGACGAGGAAATCAGGAGAGTTCTACAGGTTTTGTCGCGTCGAACAAAAAACAATCCGGTTCTAATCGGCGAACCTGGAGTCGGTAAAACAGCTATTGCTGAAGGACTGGCTCAAAGGATTGTTTCCGGTGATGTCCCTGAGAATTTGAAAGACAAAGAAGTCCTTTCTCTTGATATTGGCTCGTTGGTGGCTGGTTCTAAATTTCGCGGCGAATTCGAGGAAAGAATGAAAGCAATTTTAACTGAGATTAAAAAAAATAAAGATCACTTTATTATTTTTATTGATGAACTTCACACTATAGTAGGCGCCGGATCAATTGAAGGTACTCTAGATGCTTCTAATATGTTAAAGCCGGCCTTGGCCCGTGGCGATTTACACTGTGTCGGCGCCACAACTTTAAAGGAATATCAAAAACATATCGAAAAGGATGCAGCACTAGAACGACGATTCCAACCGGTTTATGTTAGCGAACCATCAGTTGATGATACTATCGCCATTTTGCGTGGAATTAAGGAAAAATACGAAGTACATCATGGCGTGAGAATAACTGATGATGCCTTGGTTGCAGCTGCAAAACTTTCGCAAAAATATATCACTGACCGTTTCTTGCCAGATAAAGCTATTGATTTAGTTGATGAAGCAACTTCAGCATTGAGGATTGAATTGAATAGTATGCCGGTTGAATTGGATTTGATGAAACGGGATATTATGCGTTTAGAGATCGAAAAACAAGCGATTTCAAAAGAAAAAACCGCGACCACCGCAAAACGTCTTAAGGAAATCAATAGAAGTTTAGCGGAGATAAAAGAAAAATCTCATCAAATGGAATTACATTGGAAAAAGGAACGTGAATTGATTAACGATATTCAACAAGCCAAGAAGGAAATTGACAAGCAACGCCAGGAAGCTGAAATCTATGAAAGAAAAGCTGAGTATGAACGCGTAGCTGAAATTCGTTATGGACGTATCCCCGAAAGAGAAAAAGCGATTAAAAATTTACAAGCACGACTTAAAAAACTCCAGACAGGTCCTGGCGGTCGCAAAATTTTAAAAGAAAAAGTTACCGAAGAAGATATTGCTGCAGTAGTTTCAAAGTGGACTGGTATTCCAGTATCCAAAATGTTGCAAAGCGAGGTTGAGAAACTGGCTCATGCTGAAGAAGAATTAGGCAAGAGAGTTATTGGACAAAAAGCAGCCATAAAGGCAGTTGCCAATGCACTTAGACGATCTCGGGCTGGTTTATCTGAGGAAAATCAACCTATAGGAACTTTCATGTTTCTGGGCCCTACTGGTGTAGGTAAGACAGAATTAGCTAAAGCACTGGCAGAATTCATGTTTAACAGCGAAGAAGCCATAGTTCGCGTTGATATGTCAGAACTTATGGAAAAGCACGCTGTTTCGAAGTTGATAGGCTCCCCTCCTGGATATGTTGGCTATGACGAAGGTGGGCAATTGACCGAAAAGGTTCGTCGACGTCCCTATTCTGTTGTTCTATTCGATGAAATTGAAAAAGCTCACCCAGAGGTTTTTAATATTCTTCTGCAGTTACTTGATGATGGACGTTTAAGTGATGCCAAGGGGCGTGTTGTTAATTTTAAAAATACGTTGATAATCATGACCTCTAATATAGGCAGCGACATGATTCTACAAGCTTTAAATCGACGTGGTGACCTAGGATTCCAAGGAACAGAAATAGATCAGCACCAAGATATTGAAAGTAAAGTTAAGGATCGCTTGAAAGAATTTTTTAACCCCGAATTCCTTAATAGAATTAATGAAATTATTGTTTTTGATGCCTTGCAAAAAGAAGACATCAGGCAAATTGTTGATCTACAGTTAAATCTCGTCGCAAAACGTTTGGCGAACCATAAGGATATCAAGCTAACCTTCACCAAGGCAATTAAGGACTTATTGGTTGAAAAAGGTTTCGATCCACAATTTGGCGCTCGTCCTCTAAAGAGATTAATCCAAAGTAAAATTCTGGATGAGCTAGCATTGAACATAATTGAAGGTAAACTCAAAAACAAAGTATCAATTGACTATGATACAGGAAAACAAAAAGTATTAATAAAGGGCTAAAATAAGAACAACCTCGCCAAAAACGAGGTTGTTTACTTCAACCCGAATTTTCGGTATAATATTGCATATGGAAAAAATAAAAAAAGTTTTATATTTGTTTTTGATTATCGCTTTTCTAGCGCCTGTTTTACCAGTACAAGCAGCTGATTTTAACCCAGGCAATATCATCTCTGATCTTGACCTAACTAATTACAGTACCATGACCATGAATGATATCCAGAACTTCTTGAATAAAAAAGCTGGTACCTTGAAAGCTTTGATTTCGCCCGATGTTAATGGTGTATCAAAATTAGCGAGCGAGATCATATATCAATCAGCCCAAGAGCATAAAATCAATCCAATGTTCCTTTTGGTAATGTTACAAAAAGAAATGAGTCTGATTGAAGATCCTAGCCCCAAATCGACTCAATATGATTGGGCTATGGGTTATGGTGTCTGCGATGACTGTAGTGTCTCGGATCCTAAGGTTCAAACGTTGAAAGGTTTTGGAACGCAGGTTGATCGTGCTGCTGGTGTCCAACGTTGGTTCTATGATAATGCTGCTAATGGTTGGTTGAAAAAAGCTGGTAAAACGTATAGTGTTAGCGGCCAGGATGTCTTTATGGAAAATCAAGCAACGGCGAATTTGTATAACTATACTCCACACGTAAAGGGTAATTATAATTTTTGGAGAATCTGGAATAGCTGGTTTAGCCAAAAATATCCTGATGGCACTTTATTGCAGGGCGAAAATCAACCGGGGGTGTGGTTAATTCAAAACGGATTAAGACGTGCTTTTCAATCCAAAGCTGCGTTACTCTCTCGCTATGACTTGAAGAGTATCGTTATCGTAAGTGTTTCTGAACTTGAGAAGTATGAGTTGGGTGCACCAATTAAATATCCTAATTTTTCTTTATTAACGACTGATGACGGAACTGTATACATGTTAGTTAATGAAAAACTGAAAAAGTTTGAATCAAAAGAAGTTTTAAGAACTTTAGGATATAATCCCGAAGAGTTTGAACTAATTACTCAAGATGAATTAGCTACATATGAACTGGGTGATCCGATCACGCTGGCCAGCTCCTACCCTGCTGGCGCCTTATTGCAGGATAAGAAAACCGGTGGTGTCTATTATGTAATCGACGGCAACAAATATCCTATAATTGCTAAAGAAATAATGCAGATTAACTTCCCCAAGATGAAAATTAGCGCAGTCTCCTCTGAGGAGCTTGATAAATATCCCCGCCTAGATTCAGTAAAAATTAAAGATGGAACTATAGTAAAATCAAAAGAAAGCTCAGCGGTATATGTTATAGCTAATGGACTTAAAATGCCGATTTCTTCAATGGAAGTTTTCGAAGGCTTGGGATATAAATGGTCCAATGTGAAAGAAGTTTCAGAAAAAGCTTTGAGCAATATACCGCAGGGTAATTATTTAGATCTTGATTATAAACAATAATATGCTTGTTTTTGCAGGAATTGTTCCACATTCCCCTATTTTGATCCCAACCATAGGCAAGGAAAATCAAAATAAGCTTAAAAAGACTTTAAAAGCTTATGATATTCTAGAAGAAGAATTACATGCGGCGCAACCCGACACATTAATAGTTATTTCGCCCCATGGTGAAGTTAATAATGACAACTTCATTGTGAATACTGGTTCGCAGTATAGCGCTAAGTTCCAGAATTTTGGTGATTTCAGTACTGAACTACAATTTAAGCCGGATTTAGGTTTTATTAATCAACTCAAAAGTCAAAATGAGACAAAACTCCCGATCCAACTTACACATAGCGACAATTTAGATCATGGTTTTGCAGTACCCTTGTATTTTTTAACAAGAAAGTATAAAAACTACCGGATTGTTCCAATTAATTATGCGTTATTGAATTATGATTTGCATATAAAGTTGGGAGAAGCCATCAAAGAAGCCTGTTATTCTTTAAATAAACGCTATGCCATTTTAGCCTCTGGAGATCTTTCGCACCGTTTATCGTATCAGGCACCAGTTGGTTTTTCGCCTCAAGCCAAAGATTTTGATAAAAAACTTATACAATTATTAAAAAAGAAAAACGTTGAAAGTATTCTAAACCTAGATGCTGATCTAATAGAAAATGCAGCTGAGTGCGGTTTACGATCATTCTTAATCCTCCTCGGCGTAATTAAAAAAATGGATTATGATTTTCATGTTTTAAGTTATGAAGCGCCCTTTGGCGTTGGCTACTTAGTTGGCGAAGCTAAGTTTAAATAATTTATGTTGCGTGTAGCTCAGTTTATTCCCCTGAAGAAATTACCAAGGAATCTTGGTTTTTTTGATTATAAGATAAATGCTGAAATAGCAGGACAATTAGAGATTGGAGATTTCGTAAAAATACCGTTTGGCCAAAAAGAAGTTTGGGGCTGTTTTTGCGGATTTATAAGAGAAAGTGCCTTTGAAAATATAAAGGAAATTACCAAAATCGAAAAGATGAATCTTAAAATGGATAAGTTTCGTCTGAAATTTCTGCATTGGTTTTCAGAATATTACTATTATTCTCTAGGATCTACACTGAAGCTAATGCAACCAGAACCATTAAAAAGAAAAAGTGGAACTAAGAGAAAAGATTTCACTATTAATTTTAGCGTTGATACTTCGGGAATGGTAAAATCACATAAGAGTGCCGAACTATTAGCGAAAAAAATTATTAGAAATAAGGACAAAAAATATTGGCTCGAAGATTTTGATATTGAGTTGAAACAGCTTTTGTATATACAATTAATGAGAGAAACAAACAAACAAGTGTTTTTCTTTTTCCCTGATGTTGGCTCCGCTAACAAATTTTTTAAATCAATGCCCAATGAATTTCGGGAAAGAGCCTGCTTAATTACTAGCAAAGAACTTAATTCTAAAGGAAAAACCTTTAAGCTTTGGGAAGACATCCAAAATCAAACCTACAAAATTGTAGTTGGTACAAGATCAGCCCTGTTCTATCTTAATACCAAGACTGATTTGATTATCGCAGATCAGATCGATGCTGATGATTATAAGCAATGGGACCAACAGCCGTATTACAATACATTGAACTGTTTAGAAAAAATACAAGAATTATTAGGCAATAGATTAATTTTCTCCAGTACAAACCCTCCGATTGAATCTATGGATTACATGAAAAAAGGTGGGTTTCAGTATGTACCATTGGGTAAAAGAACAGAAACATCACTGACAATTGTGGACATGAAAGCTGAACCACGACGGAAATTTGATTTCTTATCCTATATTGCTGAACAAAAAATTGAAAAAGCAATAAACAATAATCAGCAAGTATTATTAATAGTAAATAAAACCGGTCTATTCAGCAGAATAAAATGTGATGATTGTGGGCATGTTTTCACCTGCCCCAAATGCCAAATCCCCTTTTCGATAAGTGAAAAAAATGAATTGATCTGTCATCAATGCAAAACAAAAGAAAATATACCCCTTAGATGTCCCCACTGCCAAAGTGTTAATTTACAAGGCAGAGGCCCGGGAATCGACTATATAGAAAAGCAACTTTCACAAGTTTATTCAGTTTCTTATCCCAAAGACAATAAACGGACCCAAATTATTATTTCAACTGGCCATGATATTGTTACTTCTAAATCCTGGGCTCTAGGTTGTATTATATTTACTTACTTTGATAATCTTTTATCCTTGATTGATTATAATGCCTCGTATAGAACCTATAAATTTTTGCGTAACGTAATAGATTCCTTCCCCTCGGTTGAGGTTATCATTCAAACTTACTTAGCAAAAAATGAAACGATTAAAATAATTGGCAAGAATTACGCTCATTTTTTTCAGGAGGAAATGAAACAACGCAAAGAATATCTTAATCCACCATTTTGCAAAGTAATCAAGCTTTTTTTTCAACATCATGATGAAAAGATATGTGCTAACGAAGCAGGGCGCATGTTCCAGGCCCTTGTTCCAATTGTAAAAATGAATAAAGGGTCTATTTCAGAACCATATTTATATTACTTAAACAAAATTCGCAAACGATTTCGCTATATTATTGTTATTAAATCACCTGAGTGGACCATTGACAAAGAAAAAGAAATTTTGCAGATGGTTCCTGATTTTTGGAGCATTGACAAAGATCCGCTTGACTTGCTATAGTTTATCTAAATTATAACAAAATATGATATATAAAATTTGTACTTTCCCTAATAAAATTCTAAGAGAAAAAGCCGAGCGCTTGTCTGTAAGCGAGATCAACGAAGTAGCAACCCAAAAACTTCTGGTTGATATGGCTAAAACAATGTTAGAAAAAGATGGTGTCGGTTTGGCAGCTCCGCAAGTGGGAATTTCAAAACGAATCATCACTGTGGCATATCGTGATAAAGTTTTAGTTTTAATAAATCCTGTTTTAGCTAAGAAATCGTGGCTTAAAGAAATTGGTGAAGAAGGTTGTCTTAGCGTGCCTGGTGTGTATGGATTAGTAAAAAGACATCGTAAATTGACAATCAATGCCTACAATGAAAAGGGAGACAAAATTACCTTTGAGGCAAAAGGACTTTTGGCTCGGATTATTCAACACGAGATCGATCATCTAGATGGAGTTTTATTCATCGATAAATTAATAAAGATAACGCAGGGTGTTTTGCCAAAAACAAATGGATAAAAAAAATATAAAAATTGTTTTTTTAGGTTCGGCTGATTTTTCAGTGCCCCTTTTAAATTTTCTAATTGAAGAATTTACTGTCAGTCTTATTATAACGGAAGAGGACAAAGCTGCGGGGCGCGGGAAAAAAATAGTTTCCCCACCGACTAAAATTTTAGCGACCACATACAATATTCCCTGTTTACAACCACATAAATTGAAATTCAATAACGAACTAATAGAAGAAATACAGAAACAGGAGCCAGATATCTTGGTTGTTGCGGCTTATGGCAAGATTTTACCCAAAGAATTATTGAATGTTGCGCCCGGAGGCTGTATTAACGTCCACCCATCCTTACTACCAAAGTATCGTGGACCTTCACCAATTCAGACAGCATTAGTTAACGGTGATCAAGAAACAGGTGTCTCCATAATTAAATTAAATGAGAGAATGGATGCTGGTGATATTTTAGTTCAAGAAAAGGTGGACATCGCTGAAAATGATACTTATGAGTTATTAGCAGAAAAATTAGCACAATGCAGCTCTAAAAATTTAGTTAGTGTTATACCGGAATATCTTAATGATAAAGTTGAATTACAAAAACAGGATGAAACACAAGCAACCTATTGCTACATGATAGATAAACTTGATGGCAAAATAGACTTCACGCAAGATGCAGATGTAATTTACAATAAATATCGAGCTTTTCATTATTGGCCGAACGTGTTTTGCTTTTATAAAAAGCTAAAATTTGATTTGTGCGAAATAAAAAAAACTGACCTAGAAATTGATGTCAGTGAATACTTATCAGGCCAGGTTTTTAAGTTTGAGGGAAAGGTTTATGTAAAATGTGGGAATAGTGCCTTGGAATTACAGACGGTGCAAATTGAAGGGAAAAAAGCAGTTTCCATAAAAGATTTTATTAACGGGCATCAGGATTTTATTGGTTCTATATTAGTGTAGGTCTGTGTTTCTACAATTGCAAAAAGAATTAGAAGGTAACCAATTCCGAGGGGGTGATTAAGATAAGGACTGAAAATATGCGTGCAGATTAGAGAAAATAAACCTAAAATTAATCCGCAAATAAGAGCATTTTGAAAGCGCTCTTTTTTATTTTTTGTCAGTTGTATCAGACTTCTCAAAATTTTACTAATAAATAACAGGTAAATTACTAATCCCAATAGCCCTATTTTAAGTATGATATCCAAATAGCCCCATTCAAAAGCATAAGTGGTATAAATTCCTTTGGGGTTCTCTATTGTAGTAATTCTGGGGTCGCGACTTTCATAAGTAATTGTAGCTCCCCAACCAGAGCCGATGACAGGATGTATGGATATAGCTTTGAATAGTTCTGGTAGTTGATTCCAACGACTGGCCCCAGCTTTATCTTGTATGCTAAAGCGTTCGTTTAAAGCAGCGCTAGCATTGAATACAGTTTGCTGCGGAAATGGAAAGAACAGGACGACAAAGATTATAATTACACTAACCACAAAACAGAGAAATGTTCTTAATAGCAGTGTTATCGTATCAATAATGCGATATTTAAAATAAAAAAGCGCAAAAAGTATGGCTAAAAATAATGCAGCTATTAACCCCACCCAGTTGCTGCGTGACAGGCCTAAAATTACAGTTGCAAGCTGCAAGCAGATTACTATAAAAATATACCGATTTTCTTTGTTCTGGTAATCGAGTCGTCCTTTATAAAAAACATAGCCTAGAAGTACTAGCAGCCCAATCAAACTGTAAATTTGAGCTTGTGAAAAGATTCTAAATAATCCCCCACTTACTAATGTAAACTCGCCCCAGCGAGTATCTCGGCCCCAATCATACAGATAACTGATTAAGTTATTGAATTTATGCGAAAAAACATATAAAAAGAATAGCGATTTTAATGCAACAGCCGTTATTGAAGCACAAAAAACAGTCCAAATTTGATCGCGATATTTGTGGTTTTGAAGAATGTAAACCGCTGGAAACACATAGAGGAAAAAGATCCAGGCGTTGAAGTCGTTTATAATATTTCTCAACTGATTATGATGAATTAATGCTGTAACTATACCCCAAGCCAAACATAACCCTAACAGCAAAATCCACTTACTTTTTAATATCTTAAAGATTATATTACATGCCGCCTTATCGGTAAACAATTTATAACAAAATACTAACATGATAATTGTAAAAATAATTATGCGTATTGAAATTACCTGCCCACTTACTAAGTAGTCGAAATAATGTCCTTGTGATCCGATTATTAATTCGATGAATGCTGCCAGCAAGCCGTATTCGAACCTGTAAATGATAATTCCCAAAATAAATAGTCCGACGATAAGAGTAATTACGTCCCCAATGTTCCAAAATTGCCCCAACCAGTGAGCCAAGAAAGAAAATAGTTCTATTAAAAAAATTACCAAAAATATCAAACGAAAATCTTTGCCAAACCAACTTATATCCTGTAGCGATGTCTTTTTACTCATTATACGGTTTATATAATTGATATATTAAGCTCTGTCTATTGTTTGATATGTAACAAGGCACATTAAAAAAATTACATAAGAAGCTTGGGGCACAGCGTGGACAATTCTCAAATTGTTTTAAAGTAAGATCAATGATGATATCGTCTATTTGGATCCAACAATGTTTGATGTTTGTGTCACCAAACTCCCCTATTTGCAGTACAAAATTTTGCGGTTGTGTTAAGTCGCTATTTGATTTTAAATACTGAATTAGTTCGTTATGATGATAGTTGGCTAAGCCACTTAAGTGTAAAACCTTCACAGGACTGTTGTTGAGTATTGTCTTACGAGCTTTTGATAAAATATATTCATAAATACAATCGCTGGCTTTATCAGCATCAAAAGAAGTGCTACTGATATCAATTAGGGGCGCGAATTGAAAAGTTTTATCAAGTATTAACATAAATTTATATTTGTGATTGCGGTCGTGCTTTTACTTTTAACAATTGCGCAATCAATGTTAATAGCCAACTTAATGGCTGCAAACAATATAATATTAAATATTGATAATATGGTTGGTGTTTTTTGAAATAAAGAAGCATGCCTCTATTGAATCTCTTCTGCTTCTTGAGTCCGAAGGTTTGAGCAAAACTTTTTCCTTCAAAGTGCGTTATCTCTATTAAGGGTGTGAAATATATTTTATGTTTTGCTGCTAAAAAGTTTTGGCACAGTTCTACATCTTCCCACCAAAGCCAATATTCTTCATTCCACCCACCTATTTTGTCCATCAATTCTTTTTTAGTAAAAATACATGCGCCCATGGCTTGCTCTACTTCACGTTCAGACAAATAATCAAAGTCTTTCATGAGATATCTTTTTATGCAAGGCAGCCATTTAAGAAAATGGTGTAGCTTTAATAGAATCAACAATTGACTGCAAAAATCTGGCAATCTTTTTACGTTTGGTTGAATGCTCTTATCCGCATAGAGTAACCGACAGGTTGCAATACCAATGTCTCCTTTTGTTTCATAAAAGTTACGCAACTTCAGAATAACATTATCATGTACTTCCATGTCTGGATTCATGAATAAAATATATTTACCTCGGGCAATTTTTAGCCCTTGGTTGTTTGCTTTAGCAAAGCCTGCATTAAAATCATTAGGTATTAACACTAAGCGTCCTTGATTAAGCTCGTTGCAAAACTTTCTTTTTATAAATTCCACTGACCCATCATGAGATTGATTGTCTACTGCAATAATTTCGAAACGAATATTGTGCGTGTATTTAAATAATGATTCAATCAAGCGAACTATTAGTTCTTTAACATTCCAATTGACAGTGACAACAGAAACTTCAATATTATCATCACGCATTTCTTTATTTAATGCTTGGAGTTGTGTCACAAATTTATAGGCAACTTGTACTGCTTCTTGCATTTATGTAAAAATTTTATTATAGATAGTTTTTGTCATGAAATCAGCTCGCTTTTTCCAGGTGTGTTCTTTGACAGCTAACTGACGGGCCAAGTGGTTCTCGGGAGAATCTTCCTTTATTGCTTTTTCAATAAGTTCTATGAAATCGTTTCCATTTTTACTTATATAAATCAAATCCTTGAACATTTCAACGCCAGCCCCATTTGTTGTAACAATGGGCAAACCACAGGCTAAATAATCATAGAGCTTCATCGGATTCATCGAATTAACAAAATGATTCAGTTTGTGTGGTATGATAGCCACATTGAAGCGTTTTAAATAGCTTGGTGCGTCATTATAATTTATGCGTCCCAGAAAACGTACGTTGTTAAAATGACCTAATTTTTCTTTTGCAGCATCATTTACCGATGGCCACACTGGACCACATAAGACAATTTCCTTATCATGATTTTTCTTGGCAATTTGAGCAATTAAATCAAAATCAATTCTCTCCTCTATAGTTCCTAAATAACCAATAATAGGTTTTGTAATTTCCGCTAAATTATTTTTCTTGTCTGTTAAATCAGGATTATTAAAGTGATCAAAATCAACCCCATTGGGTGCCCAGTAAACATCATTTTTACGTCCCATGTCATTAAACAAATCTTTCATTTGTTCTGATACTGTAAAAATCACCTGCGCTTTTTCAGCTATAGTTTTATAGTTATCAAGTATCTTCTGCTTTTTTACTAACTTGGTGTAGCTGGGGTGCTCAGACCAATTATCAACTGCATCAAAAACAAAAAGATGTTCGTTTAATTTTCCTATAAAATCAACAAAGAGCGGGTTGTAAGACCAAAAAACAACATTTTTTAAATTTAATATTTTTTCAATTCGTTTTAGCTCTTGCGCGACTTTTTTGTGTGAGAAAAAAGAATCAATTGTGCTGTACACGTAAACCTTGTCTGTTTTTTGCCAACAGGCGCTTGTTAAATCACCGTAAATCATCTCGGAACTTTTCTTCTCAAACAAAATGTTTTTCAGATAGTGATTGATCATTTTTCGCCAACCAATTGGTAAAAAATCAACAGCCACAATTTTTTCGATTCGTTCTTCTTCTGATAAAGCCTTAAGGATATTATAATTTCTATTGATTATTCCATGGTCCCAGTCAAAATAACAAGACATGTTAAACATGACCAGATTTATTTTTTCACCGCTAGGTAACATATTTTATTTTAAATATAATTTTGTTTCCAAGGCAAAATTTCGATCAGAGAAATCAACACCTGAGTCTTGATTGGCAAAAATAACTTTATCGGCCACATTTTGTTTTGTTGAAAGGTCATCAATTTGGCAAAGCGCGACGGCTTCTCTTGTCTGTGGTAATACGGGGCTGCCAAATTCCAGCTTCCCATGGTGGCTGGCAATCAAATGAAGCACTTTTACACGTAATTCTGTAGGAAAGTCTTCAATGGAATCAATAGCTTTATCGATCATAATAGCCCCAAGTAAAAGATGTCCGATCAATGCCCCAGGGATGGTTCTGTAAATAGTGTGATTCAACCCGAGTTCTTCTAGTTTGCCTATATCATGAAAAATTATTCCGACCGTTAACAAATCCCTATCAATGCGAGGATAATTTGCACATAAAGAATCAGCTAATTCCAGCATCTCTGAAATATGTTCTACAAATCCTCCAACGTAAGCATGATGCAAACGCTCTGCAGCCGGTGCTTTTTTAAATCGCTTCAGGAAATCTTTATCCTTAAAATAAATATTTAGTAATTTTTTAAGATGATCGTTTTGAACATTATTTACATGATCAAGTATGATTTTAAAAAGTTTATCGATGTCTTTTTCTGATTCTGGCAAAAAGTCGCTGGTTTCTTCATTATTAGCCTTTTGCAAAAAAGTAATAATAAGTTGATTTTTATCTTTGAAAGTATTAATTTTCCCGCCTAGTGATATAATGTCTCCAATTTCAAAGGTGTCACAATTGTTTAAATTATCTTCCCAAATTTTAGCTGTAATTTCACCTGATTTATCAGATAGTACGAGGTCGATATAGTCCTTGTTCTGCATGGTTTTCCCTTTTTTTATATCCTTGACTACAGCCAAAAAATTAGCTACTTGATCACCTGCATTAAGATCTTTTATAACTTTATTTTTCATACTTTGTTGTTTTTTATGATTAGCCACTTCCTCAATCAGCGAAAGTTGTCCCATATAACGAATTTTGTTCTAAAATAACATAAGAGATATCTTAATTATAGCATGATTTTACAAATAAAAAAGACACCGGATCTCGGACCAGGTGCCTTGAGAGAAGACTAGGCGGTCAGTTCGTGCAGCTTTCGTCGAAGCTGCATTATGTCGATGGGCTTTACAAGCAGCTCATCAGGATGCTCTCCGGGAGCGAAGGATGCAGGCGGAGTGCCTGTTACCATGATGAAGTGCGCATCAGGACAGATACGCCGAGCGTGACCGATGAACTCTGCCCCACGCATCCGAGGCATAAAAAAATCAGTCACGACTACGCGGGCAGACTGCGAGCTAAGGGCTTGTAATGCCTTGTGCGGGCAGTCGAAGGTGCGATGTGGCAATCCTTTGGCCATAGCCTTATAGAGCTCGAGCTGTACATGCTCGTCGTCGAGGAACAGAACCATGAATTTACTCCTTGGTGACGTCAATTGATGCCAGAAAGCTTGAATAATATATACTAAAAAAAGCCTCTTGTCAAGGCCTTTGTTGTGCACAAACAGGCTAACTACTTGAAAAAGCAGGCGTCTCCAAAACTAAAAAATTTGTACCTCTTTCGTATAGCTAATTGATAAATTTTTATAACATTTTTACGGCCAATTAAAGCACTTACCAGCATTAACAATGATGATTTAGGTAAATGGAAATTACTAATCAGCGCATCGACAAACCTAAATTTATATCCAGGATAAATATAAATGCTGGTATCTTGTTTGATTGATTTGGGTTCCCGTATGTCATTTTTAAATAAGGACTCGAGCACACGTAGACTTGTTGTCCCCACAGCAATAATCCTCTTGCCCGCTTTCTTGGCATCAATTAATCGTTTAATTGTTTCTTTATTGACTTCAAAATATTCTGAATGTATTTGATAATCCTCAATTTTATTTGTATTTACAGGTTCAAAAGTTCCGAGCCCTACATGGAGTGTGACATATTCTAATTGACAGCCTGTTTTTTGTATTCTCTTAAGTAAGCGTGCAGTAAAATGTAATCCGGCTGTTGGTGCAGCCGCAGAACCGAATTGATTGGCATAGACAGTTTGATACTGCTTTTCAAGTAAGTTTTTTTCTACTTTTGAATGGATATAGGGTGGCAATGGGACTTGACCAATAATGGCTAAAGTGGTCCAAAATAAGGGACCCTCTAAATTAAACTGTATTATCCATGTTTTGCCTAATGACTTTAATATAATTTGTGCCTCCAGTGCGTGCTGAAAACGCAATTTTAAGCCAATTTTGGGGTTTCCAAGTCCCAGAAGCACCTCCCAGCGATTATTGGCCACTTGTTTTAAAAGAAGCACCTCCGCACGCCCACCTGTTTCCTTTTTTCCGATTAATCTTGCCGGCATGACTTTAGAGTCATTGAATACCAAAACATCATTGTCTGATAGATAATTAGGCAGATCAAAAAAACATTTGTGCTCTATTTTTTTTGTGTTTCTATCATAAATTAAAAGTCGTGCGCTGTCTCTGGGCACGGCTGGAGTTTGAGCTATCAGTTTGTGCGGTAATTTATAATCAAACAAACTTAGTTTCATGATTTTTTATTTCCGCTAATAATTTTTCTGTCTCAATACGATCATCAAAATCTTTTCCAACATATCGATATACTTCAACGCTATCTTGGTTAAACAGAATTACTGCTGGCTTGGAAACCTCCTTCCCCTTGTAAACAGTCCTAAAACTGAAAGCATCAATGATTTTGAAATCAGCATCAGATAAGATTGGATAATCAATTTTTAAAAATTCTTTAAGAAGGCTGGAGTTTAGTTTACTGTCACATGAAAGCGCCAGAACTTTTGTTGCCAGTTGCTCGAATTCTGATAAATGATTTTGGATTTCTTTTAGTTGCTTTTTGCAATAATTACACCAAGCGCCACGGAAAAAGACGACTAACAATCCATTCTTACCTTGATATTTAGCAACATCGAATTTCGATCCATCATTATTTTGCAAATTTAGGGCTAACATAACTAACAGCAATTATCCCAGTTAACTACTTCGCTTAACTTTTTAAGCTTTTCCTCATACTTGTGAAGACATTCATCTGAACAAAAATGGACATCGTGTTTCTCGATATCATTATTAGTGATTTCTTTCTCGCAAACAATACATTTTTTCATATAAAACAGCTTACATATAATCAAAAAAACAATAAATCAAGAAAGCAATAAAAGAATTATTCATGACTCTTGGCTAGTATACATCAAAAAAGCAGATAAAAAAAGAGCCCGCTTGCGCGGACTCTTTGAAGTAATTATCTCTTAGCACCACTATAAGCAATTGCTCTTACTATATCCCAGTTTGCAGCTGTTGTTGGATTTGTACCGTAAATAGCTTTGAAAGATCGGATAGCAGCCTTTTCGCTGTTTAAATTACGTGCTGTAGGTCGTAGACCATAAGCCATAACAGTGACAGCAGCATTATCATTGGCATTAGCCATGCTGGCATCGCGTTTGTAGATTTTCTTAAATGCTACTTTAGCCGCATTTTCTGCGGTAGCGCTAGTTTGACTTGGCCAGCGTCCATTAGCGATTTTTATAACATCATTCCAATCATTGTTTGTTTCAGGTAGTTTACCAAAAGCTGTTTTAAAGCTATTGACAACGCCACCGCGTTCACCAGCCCCTAAATTGGCTGTTGTATATGTTCCATAAGTAACAAATTTGGTGATTGTTGATATTACTGATTCTGATGTTCCTGCTGGAACAATCTTATTAACAATAGTTGTCTTGTTTGCAGTTTCTTTAGCTGAGTCTGTTGATGCGTATGTTCCTGCAACTACGCCACTGGCTTCACCTGTCATCTGAGTTAATTCATCAGATGGGGTGGTTGGTGGTGTAACAGGAGGAGTAGTTGGTGGTGTGACAGGAGGTGGTGTTGGTGGTGTGTAAGCAGGGGCTCCGCCACCGCCATAACCATAAGCATCATTTAGTACGAGTCCTACACTTGGTAACAAAACCAAGGCTGCAAGTACGAGGTACATTGCGATTTTCGTTTTCATGTTGTTTGTTGTCATATGACATTATGTATATAAAATTTACTGCACATTTAATATAGCACTTTTTCACAATTTTGTGATTATTCTCTCCTGTGGATAAATTTCTGCTCTATTGACGTTTATACAACTTTGTGGAGTTTGTTTCAAAAATCAACTTTAACTTAAAATCCGTATTTATCAATTTATCATATTTTTCCCAATCAACCTCTTTTAACACCAAAATGTAGTCCACTTTAAAATCTTCTAATTTTTTATTTAATGATTCTGCTTCATTTGGTAGGTCAGCAAGAAGCTCATTTATGAAAATTGAAATTGGTCGAGTTGTCAATGCATACGTGTTCCCCAACTCCATGTTATCGCCACAAATTGTCCGTTGCTTACCAAAATAAGTGCAAGCCAAAGGGCCAACAATTTTATTCCTTGTGAAATCATAAGACATGTACAAGTGCCAAGGAAAGACCAATACTTTAGCTTCAGGTGCAGCAGTTTTAAGTTCTTCGTCAACAACTTCCTTGGTTTGTGTCCATTCAATGGGATAATTAGAAACATACATTTGCCCACGCAGACCATTAAACATTAGCGGATTATATAAAACGACTAAAACTAAAGCTATCATTAATAAATTTTCTTTTTTATGTTTTGCAAGTTTAACTGAAATAAATATTAAAGCTTGTGAGCAGAGTAAAAGATATCCCAACATCAATAAAGCCACGAATTTTTGTGGTTCTCTAAAGCCAGAGTAAAATGGCACATTATTATTTAGCCACAAAATTAATGGTTTTAAAGTTTCAGAGGCAATGCCGACTGATAAAGTGGTACCAAGTAAAAAAAGTAGACCGCCGAGTATTGTTAGTTCCCTGTTTTCTTTTTTAACAAATGAAACTATAAAGCCAAAAGTCGCTAATCCCATAAAACACAGAGCCAAAAACCACCAAAAAGGCATGAATTGCTTGGGTGAAACATAAAGCCCATAACGGTCCCCCCAAAAACCATACATGGAAAGAACATTAAAAAATACGTTTGTGTTTCCATTGTCAGTTTTGAACAATTCCAGTTGGTTTTCATCAAAAAGCTGCAGTTTTTGTCCAGCGTAATTTTCACCTTTGGCAAAGGTGCCAATCCAAAAACTGTTAGCAACCATGAATAGTAAAAATAGTAAAATACAACAAAGCCCTAGACGTTTTGCTTTTTGATAATTGTGATTCACTAGTAGTTTAATTAGGCCCGTTAAAATCGTTAAGGCGACAAGTATGCTAGATATAAAAACAAAGTGAATTCCGACAAAACCAATCAATACAAAAATAATTAGTGTTTTTATTAAATTTTTCCAATTAATCTTTTGAATTAGTTCAAACAAACAACTTAAGAGTAGCGGTAATAAGGCATAGGCAAGACATAGCCATAATTGGCCATAGAGAAACTTCGAATAAAGATATGGAGTTAAGACATAAAGGAAACCAACAAAATACCGAGGCCATTGATATTGGGTTTTTATGAGTTTATGTGCAAACAAGCCTGCGCAGAAAAAAATCGCAAAAATTAAAAATTTTTGAATCAACCAGCTAGGCAAAATAAAGTTCATTAACCACAAAAAGATGTCAATAAAATAAAAATTGGAAACTTCCTGAGGGAAACTGAATTGTGCCGGCCAAGTCATGTCCATGGCTAAAACATAACCCTTAGCTAATAATGGCCACATGATCAACAAAGAAAGAACGCCATATTCCAAGTAAAGATAGCGTTCGTTTTTTTTGAAGAATTGTTTTATTTTGTACATGGATTTCCCGGATACTGAAATAAATTCAGTATGGCATTGGTGTTTTTTATTGTCATCCTGAACTTGTTTCAGGATCTAATTTATCAAGATATTAAAATAAATTCAGGATGACAGCGATGATTTTATTGCTTTTTTGTTTTTTTACTGAGGTGCAAAAAATTACTAAACCAGCCAAAGCTATTGTTTTCTCTCCAATATTCAATAATTTGCAGCATTACGCCCAAGAAAAGCGAATAATAAGCATAAACAGCCATTTCCTCGGCCATAAGCTCTTTGCGTTGTAGCAAATATAGAGGACACGATATTAAAAACAACAAACCGAAAACGATAAAGACTCTTGAATCCCAATTCATTATAGCGAACAAGAAAGCTGTGCCCAAAAACAAAGTAGCCAAAGGTCCCCAAATATTAAATATGACCAAATAAACAAATAGTGCGACCAATAATTTAAAGGGCTGTTTTTTTAAACTTAAATAGAAATCCTGAATTGCTTTATTTAATTTCATTTTTATTTTGTTACTTTCAAATCATCGAAGAAAGCATATGCATCAAACACGGCCAAACCCACACCACCAGAAAGATAGGAATCATCATTGATAGTAGCTAATTCTGTGAAGTCATTGCCATCCAAGGAGAAGTACAATTTAATTTCATTGCCGCTTAAAATCACACGCAAGTAGTACAGTTTAGTGCTTTCAAAAACAAAGTTACTAATCTCTCCCTTAAGTAAATCTGTCCAACCATCATCGCTGTATTTTTTTAAAAACCACTGGTTTGAATCTTTGCCACCGGTTACAAAATAATAGCCACGTGAATTTTTGTAACTGCCTCTAAAAAACAACCCGGCGCTAGAAGATTGTGTTTGTGGCGAAACTGCGACCTCAAGAACACCATCCTTAATACCAGGCACAGCGGTAATAGTTGATTGAAAAGATGAATCCTGAGTGCCTCGGACAACAACATTGTCGCCCATTTTGGCTAAACCAATAAAGGTAGGGTCAGTTCCTTGCCAATCATTAATAAAAGAAACATTGCTTATAACCTGCATGTAATCAAAATTGGCTACTAAAGAATTATTCGGACGAGAAACAACTTCCAACTGAATGGTCTTAACCTTTGTCAGATCAAACGCTGGGTTACTAATTACTTTCACCATGTCCTTTAATGGAACACGCACATAATTCCAACCGTTATGTAAGTTGGTTATATTATAGATGTAATAATTTTCCAGTTTCTCGTCTCCAATTTTAATGCTTTGCGATTCTAATACTTGAAAATCAGTTAAACTAATAAAATAACTTATGTAGGCAGAAGCAGAAAAGTCAGTTTCAGTATCAAGGGTATATGTTAATTGTTGTGGAACACGATTATCCGCATTAACAGCTAAACTAGCTTCACCTTCTAGGAAGATACGTTTATCCCAATAGCCCGTACTTTGCCATTTATCACCTAATTCAAAAAGTGAGATAACTTTAACATCATCAATTTTGTCATGGTAATTTAACTCATAGCTTTCTTTGCCAAAGAGCAAACTACCAAAAACACCCGTACCGTTAATGTCCGTAACAACTGTATCGGTGTTTTTTGTTTGCAATTTTGACGCTTTATTATACAAGTAATACCCCCCGCCTAAACCTCCCAAAGCAATAACAACAGCAACAATGATGCTTATAATGGTTGACAAATTTGACTTTTGTGACATATTTTTAATTCTTATTAAATCAGGTTTAGTATAGCGGAATTATTCCTTAGGTGCAATTTGCTTTTCTTTACGCGTGCGATAGAAATCATAGCCCAAATACCCAAGACAACCAAGTAAAGTTAAGCCACTTATGAATAAACCAATATAAAAATACTTTTGAGGCGAGAATTCAATAATAAGTTGAAAGCTGTAAGTTCCGTCTGCATTTTTAGTTATCTTGTTTTGTTTCTCAAGATTCTGGAGATCAATCCACCACCCATTTTGAAAATTATTGGCTTGGAAATGATTCTCACTTAAAACATCTTTTCGGAAGAAAATATCATAAAAATTGCCACCATCAATATTTTCGTTTTGAATAGTGCCTTGATTATTTTCGCTGATAAATTTTCCCTCCCCTTTTAATGCTAATTCTGGTTTTGCATATAATGACCAATCAGGGTGATAACTCTCGGAAAAAACTAGAGGGAATGATTCTTTAGCGTTTAATACATTAATCACGTATTTAGTCGGGTTTATTTGTTTGTATTCTAGTGGTGGCAAAGTAATATCAGGTTTGTTGTTTTCTGCGACAAAAACAAGTGAATCTGGTGAAAAAAAGTCTAATTGTTTATTTTTATGGAACAGCTTAAGGTTGTACTCTGATTTGTCTAAATTAATTTTGCCGAAATAGGTATAGTCATTTTTAGATTTAGCATTAGTAATTTGTTCTTGTTTTATTTCAATATCATTTACCAAAACTTTAATGTCGTTTGAGTTCATCGCCACATCATCCTTGAAGTAAACAGAATATTCATCACCAAAAGGAATTTGTAATTGATAATCTTGAAAATATCCACCGCGCTGGTATTCATCGATTTTGTTGTGTATAGAATCCACGCACAGTTTAATTTCACATTCAGTTAAATCTTTTTTGCGATTATCGATTTCGACTTGATCGTAGGTCACAGGAACAATTATATTGTCAAGTGAATCAATAAGGGAAGCGTCTGGCTTCAATTGTGAATTTAAATACAATTTTGTATTGTTGCCCAAATCACTAAATTCAGTCATGTCGGCTTGGACATATTCAAGGCCGGCATCAGTATAAATGTGCGGCTTGTAGTTTTCGTTTTCATAAACTACG
>Ga0172369_10000706_pt1 | contig 49452 bp, 49 predicted proteins | sample LakKiv25m_FD_114539 | JGI IMG/M metagenome (GOLD analysis project Ga0172369, IMG submission 114539) | Freshwater microbial communities from Kabuno Bay, South-Kivu, Congo - kab_022012_11.25m | ecosystem: Environmental > Aquatic > Freshwater > Lake | place: Democratic Republic of the Congo...
GAAAATCGAAGAGCTTAGGGAAGACTCTCTAGTCATGGCGCTTTCGGATGATGAAATTACCCGGCTGGAAAAACAATTCCCGCAATACAACTGGCGCAAGGCGGCGCAGGTTATTTGGCCGGAATTGGTGAGATATAAAGGCGACAGAATCCATACACAGGAGCAAAGAATTTATTTTGGAAATCAAGTGTGGGCTCGCCGACATTTTATTTTTCTTATCAGAGATTTACTTTCTCATACGCTAACGGATGCGGCATTTATCAATAAAATGACCGTAGCGCACAACGATTTGCTATCAAAAACAGGAAATTACGACCCTTCTAACGGGCATGTAAAAGATTTTGTAAAATTTTTCGGTGACCCAGACGCAGACTTGTTGTCAGAACTAAAAAAAGATCTGGATGGGGTTTTCGATTCAGAAAATTTGACTGATCAGGCATTTGAAAAATATTTATTTCAAGCTATTTCAGAGTCCCTTTATATTTTTGGGAGGAGAAACTATTCTTTTCACATGAATCTGTTCAATGCCATTCTTCGCTTGCATGGCTTGATAGGGATCGACCAGGGGCGGTATGATTTTAACTACATGCTCTCGAAATTCAAATACCCTCCGCTTCAGAAGGAATTATCTTTGCATATTCAGAGTGCAAATCCCGGCCTCAAGCTAAAAGATTTTTATAAAACTTTTGTTTCAGCCCGACCTCTCTTAAGTGATAAACCTGCGGAAAACGTGGTGCAAGAGGCCATGGGAGCGAATAACGATAAAAAGATCTCATCGCCGTCGGGGGCCGCGCCAATCGTCTTTGCCTACAACATGACCCTGGAAGATGCCGAGAGATGGTCAAGCGATCTAAACAATGACTTTTGGGAAGTTCCGCAAGAGCTGATTTACATGACTCCGCCTGTTGTCAAGCCGGTCTTCGGAAAATTGTTGAAGGAAAAGATCGGCAAGCAGCTTTCTCCTGATATCGACAAAACACTTGAGGGCATAACCACGGAGCTCATCACGAATTCGGGCTTCGCGGAGGCAGAATTTCTTATTCATGTGGTTCCAGGCCCTTCAAATGAGAAAAAATATATTTTTGAAATGACCTTTCATCCTTTTCAAAAAGTCCTGAAAGATGATAGATCTCACTGGAAAATGATCGAGGCAAATTATGCGTTATTTGAAAAAATGGGACCTGAGGGGCTTTTAAAGGAGTCGAGAAAGAAAGGGGTTCATTATATCAATTTTGGAGATGGTCTTGATACACTTGGCAGATTTATGAAGGAAAAAGGAAAAGAATTAAGCCTTGTTCTGAGATATGAAACGGGTGGTCAAAGCATTCATCCTCGTTTATGGGTTGACTTGACGCCGTTTCTGGCCGTCTCCTCGCCGGCGGGGGATAGCAGTGCGGCTAAAAGTAGATCACGCGAAAAGCTGAATAATTATATTTTGTCAAGGAAAGAACCTGCAGAGTGGGGCTTTGCAAGAAGAATAGTTGATAAATATAATCCTAAAAATATATGTGTTTTGGGCCCTGCCGTTCATGTTGAGCTTGGATTTGCCGTTATCAATTCATCGGAAGATTCAACGGTTACATTTGTTGAGCCAGATTCTTATTGGACAAGAGATGCAGTTAATGACGTATTAGAGATGATCAGCGAGGAAGGCAATGAGGATTTCTTGGGGAGAATTAAAATCATCCCGAAATATGTACAAGATGCGATCGAGTCTGATTTAAAAAATAAAACATTTGATTTTGTTTATGTTCCGAATGTTTTTAACGATCCGTCAGTAAATGGAAAGAATTTTATTGCCGAATCTGCCGTAAGGCTTTTGGGCAACAAAGGATATCTTGTTGTAGAAAATAATCGCACAGGACCAAACGACAACGCGTATAATTTAATCGTTGAAGCAGCTAAAAAATGGAACATAAATTTAGTTCAAGATAAAGATGATCCTTGGTCTTGGCAGCGCGTAGATTTGTCAGTGGGGCAGGATTTGAAGGGCGGGATCGACTTTAACAGGGAAAATATTAATCTGCAGACCAAAGGTGATGATATCGAGTTTTCTATCCCACCAGAATTTGAGGGCATTGGTTTAAATTCCATTGAAGGTTTTGTGCCGGTCATCATCAGCGTGACGCCCATCGCGGATATTTTTCCTCTCTTGGGATTAAACAAGGAAGGCATGGAGCAACCTCCAGTCATGGAGAAGGTTAAAGATGCCCGCGAACCTGAAAAGCTCAGCCTTGTTCAGTAATTTCGATTTTTCTTTAAAACCTTTCCCTTTACAACTTTTCAAAGTCCCTGTATAATTTCTTCGCGCTTTTGTTATAATACATATTATTAATAATAATTATGGGGTCTAAATCATGAAAAAATTAAAACTCGGATTACCTAAAGGCAGTCTTCAAGAAGCCACTTTTAGCCTGTTTGAAAGAGCTGGATTTAAAGTGCGCGTTTCAAATCGTTCTTATTTTCCGACCATCGATGATGAAGAAATTGAAATTGTTTTGCTGCGGGCTCAAGAGATGTCGCGTTATGTCGAAGATGAAGCTTTGGATTGCGGGATCACAGGAGCAGATTGGATCGAAGAAAATGGATCTCATGTCGAACGCCTCGCGGATCTTTTATATGCGAAACAAAGCTCCGCCAAGGTCCGCTGGGTCTTGGCGGTCCCGGAAGAGTCATCGATCAAATCTGTCAAAGATTTGAAGGGCAAGCGCATTGCGACCGAACTCGCCAGTGCCACGAAACGATATTTAAAGAAAAATAAAGTGAACGCGGAAGTGGAATTTAGTTGGGGCGCGACGGAAGCCAAGGTTGCTTCAGGACTCGTCGATGCGGTTGTCGAGTTAACGGAAACCGGAAGCAGTTTGCGCGCGAATAAATTAAGGATCGTGTCAACTGTTTGCGAGTCGACCACACAATTTATTGCCAACAAGAGATCGGCGGCTGACCCATGGAAGAGAAAGAAAATGGATCAGCTGATCTTACTTTTGAAAGGGGCCTTGGAGGCCGAAAATATGGTTGGCCTCAAAATGAATGTGCGAGAAAAAGATTTGAAAAAAGTGTTGAGTGTTCTTCCGGCTTTGCAAAATCCGACTGTTGCGCCGTTAGCGCAAAAAGGGTGGGCGGCCATTGAGACGGTGATCAATGAAAGTGTTGTGAGGACCTTAATCCCAAGGCTAAAAGATGCAGGGGCGCAGGGGATTATTGAATATGCCCTGAATAAATTAATTTATTAGAAAGGATCAAGACTATGCCGTGTGGAAAGAAAAAAAAGCGAAGGAAGATCTCGACGCATAAGAGAAAAAAACTTCGTAAGGCAAAACGTCATTTGAAGAAGAGAGATCATTAACAAACGTAAGTCCGAAATTCGAAGCTCGAAACTCTAAATAAATTCGAATGATCAAGTTTTGAATGTTCTAATGATGCATTTGAGCAATTTGACTTTTGACCATTTGGTATTGTTTAGGATTTAGGGTTTCGGATTTCGGATTTTTATGATCATGTCTATCATCCGCAAGATTTTTATTTTGTTTGCTATCCTTGGCTTTTTATTTCTAAGCCGGGCCTTTGCCGTCGATATGCCCAACCTAAAAGCTGATGCCCTGGCTCATTACACCATGGGCCTTTCGCATGACTGGAACAGCCTTCCTGACCAAGCTCTTTCCGAATACGAGAAAGCCGCTGCCCTTGACCCTGACAATTATGTGATCCATTTAAAACTTGGCGTGGCATATGCGCGCGCCGAAAAACTTGATAAAGCCATCGAAGAACTCAAAAAAGCTTCCGAACTTAATCCAAAAGATATTGAAGCGCATTATTTACTGGCCGTTATTTATTCGTCTCAAGCTAAAGAAGAAAAAGCGAGCAGCGAATATGAGATTATTTTGAACAAACTTGTTCAGGAAAATCCAGACAGCGTCGAGGTTTTTGCATTATTAGGCCAGCTTTATTATTCTCAAGGGAAAATACAACAGGCGATCGAACAGTTCGAAAAGATCTTAATCAAAGATCCAAGAGACAGCGGCACCTTATCCGTCTTAGGATCGCTTTATATCGACATTTCCAACCGTGTAAAGGCGGAAGAGTGTTTTAAGAAATCGATTGCTATTGATCCGCAAAATGACGGCAGCCTCAATTCGCTCGGATATATGTATGCGGAAGACGGAAAGAATTTAGATGAGGCGCTGAATCTTGTTCAGCGGGCCTTGGAGGTTGATCCGGAAAATGGTGCTTATCTTGATAGCATGGGGTGGGTTTATTATCAGAAAGGCGATTATGAAAAGGCGCGTCTTTTTTTAGAAAAAGCCCTCCAGTTTATTAAAGATCCTGTTATTTACGATCACCTCGGCGACACGTCCTTGAAAGTCAATGATCCCCAAGCCGCGTTGCGTTACTGGGAAAAATCATTGAGGATGGAGCCGATTCAGGGCGATGTCTCAAAAAAGATCGAGCTGCTCAAACAAAACCAGTTAAACCCTAACGGTAAGCCAGGGCAAACGCCATAATTGAGTTTATGAAAAGTATTCATCTTTGTTCTCCTGCGAAGCTAAATCTTTCCTTGAAAGTCCTTGGAAAAAGACCTGACGGCTATCATAATCTTTCAACACTTTTTGAGAAAATTAATCTTTATGACGATATTTATTTCAAGCGTACCCTTACGGGAAAAATTCGTATCTTTTGTTCTCATCCGCAAGTGCCCAAGGGACCCAAAAACTTAGTTTATCAAGTCGCGCGCATGCTTCAGGATGATTTTGCGCTCGCGAATGGCGTTGATATCAAGATTATCAAGCGCATTCCTGTGGCCGCTGGCCTTGGGGGTGGCTCAAGCAACGCGGCGACAGCACTTTTAGGACTTGATAAGGTTTGGAGGCTTGATTTGAGCCAAACGCAAATGCTCGCTTATGCCAAACGCATTGGCAGCGATGTCCCTTTGTTTCTTTATAAGGATGTTTTTAGCCATGGAACAGAGCGTGGAGACAAAATAAAGGGGTTAAAAATCAACAAAAAGTACTGGCATATTGTGGTTACACCTCGTTTAAAAGTTTATTCGGCAGAGGTGTTTAAAGCGCTGAAAATGGGGTTGACAAAAACAAATGATAATGTTAATATCCTGACTTGCGCTTTGAAGAAGAATGATTTAGCCAAGGCTAGTCAGTTCCTTTCAAACGAGTTGGAGGCAGCTATTGTGCGTGTCCATCCACAGCTATTTAAAATAAAGAATAATATTAAGACTATATGCGGGCTTGATGTGTGTTTTTCTGGCAGCGGGCCTTCGGTCTTTGGGCTTGTTGCAACACAAACCAGGGCCAAAAAGCTTTCGCGGCTTTTAGCGCGATATTACAGTCAAGTTTTTGTGGCACGGACATGGTAGGGTAAGGAAGGGAGCAACTATGGAAATTACAGAAATCAGAGTGTTTTTAAAAGACGGTCAGGACAAAAAGCTTAAGGCGTATACCACGGTAACCTTTGATAATTGTTTTGTGGTCAGAAATATCAAAGTGATTCATTCCACCAATGGCCTTTTCATGGCGATGCCGTCTAGAAAAACAAAATTTTCATGTCCAAAATGTAATTTTAAGAATGAGGCCGGAAGCAAGTTTTGCAATTATTGCGGTGCTAAATTGCCGGTGCAAGATCAGGCCAGTAAGCCCAAAGATACGAAAGCCGATCATCGGGATATCGCTCATCCTGTGACAAAAGAATTTCGTGAATATTTGCAGAAAAAAGTTTTGGAAGCATACGAAACGCAAGTTGCCAAGGGAGAATCGTCCCCGCATGATGTTGGGGAAGCGGTCGGCGATGCAGGTGAAGCTGGCGACGTTGCCGATGATGAAGTGTAATAGTTCAAAATTCAAAAGTCAAAGTTTAAAAGGTGAAAAGAAAGACGTAAGAAACCATTTAAATTTTTGAGATTGAATTTGTTATTTTTTCGTCTTCAGCGTTGAATTTTGAGTTTTGAATTGATTTTTATTGCCCGGTGGTGTAATCGGCAACACAGCAGAATTTGGATCTGCTTTTCCAGGTTCGAATCCTGGCTGGGCAGTTGATTTTTGCTCTGCAAAAATTAACAGAGTCCGCCTAAGGCGGACGGTCAAATCTCTTTGTCGGTTTTCAAAAAGGTTATTATGGCACAACCGCGAGTGGTTATTTTAGCAGCAGGCAAGGGAACTCGGATGAAGTCCGATCTACCGAAGGTTTTACATCCTGTGTGCGGCAAGGCGATGATTGATTATGTCGTTGATGTGGCGCGCGCCGTAAGTTCTTTGACATATGTTGTTCTGGGGCATCAAGGGGAGCGTGTCAAAGCGCATTTGGGTTCTGGGGTGAATATTGTTTTTCAGAAGAAACTTTTAGGCACGGCCGATGCAATACGAGCTGTCGCATCTCGATTCAAAGGCTACACGGGGGATGTTGTGATTTTGTCCGGCGATGCTCCTCTTTTAACAAAAGAAACGTTGCGATGCCTGATCAAAGGGCATCGCCAAGCAAAAGCCGCGTGCACGTTTTTAACAGCATGTCTTCCAGACCCAGCAGGCTATGGCCGTGTCATTCGTGACGCGCAGGATTCTCCGATAGCGATTCGCGAGGAAAAAGATGCAAGCTTTGATGAAAAGGCCATTTCGGAAATCAACACAGGGATTTATTGTTTTAACACCAAGGCCTTGCTGGATGGTTTGAAAAAGATCTCATTAAATAAAAAGAAAAAAGAATATTATCTTACGGATGTCATTGCGATTTTGGCGAGCGAAGGGAAAAAGATTCACGCGTTTGTGGTAAAGGATGCACGAGAGGGTTTAGGGATCAATACCCATAAAGATTTAGCCGCCGCCGATGCCATTATGCGAGCGCGTATTTTGGATCGATTGATGCTTGATGGCGTGAGCATTGTTGATCCAATGACTACATATATTGATAGCGGTGTGAAAATCGGGCGCGATACGATTATTCGTCCGTGCACGATGATTGAAACAGATGTTGTGATTGGGGGTCATTGTTCCATTGGCCCGTTTTCTCATCTTCGGCCAAAAACACGAATCAAGGATAAAGCGCAGGTAGGCAATTTTGCTGAGATTTCGCGCTCAACGCTTGGCGTGCAAAGTTTGATGAAACATTTTAGCTTTGTTGGAGATGCAACGATCGGCAAGAATGTCAATATTGGCGCAGGTGTTGTAACCGCCAATTATGACGGAAAAAATAAGAATAAAACATTTATTGCCAACGGAGCCTTTATCGGGTCAGATTCGATTTTAGTTGCTCCAGTTACCATTGGCGAAAAGGCGATGACGGGCGCAGGATGCGTTGTCACCAAGGGAAAGAGAGTTCCCAAAGGTCATGTGATCTTAGGGGTGCCTGGAAAAATTATAAAAAGAGAGAAGCCGTTATGAGCGAAATATCTATTATCACGGGAAACGCGAATGCCGCGTTGGCACAAGAAATTTGCAAGCAATTAGGAATTAATTTAACGGAAGCCCTTGTGAGCCGTTTTAGCGAAGGCGAGATTCGCGTGAAAGTGGAAGGCAATGTCCGGGGAAAAGATGTTTTTATCGTCCAGCCCACATGCCGTCCGGTGAATGAAAACTTTATGGAACTTTTGATCTTGATTGATGCTGTGCGCAGGGCATCGGCACGGCGTGTTACGGCCGTCATCCCGTATTATGGTTATGCGCGCCAGGATAGAAAAGATCAGCCGCGTGTTCCGATCACGGCAAAGCTTGTGGCCAATCTGATCACTTCAGCCGGCGCCAACCGTGTTCTGACCATGGATTTGCACGCAAGCCAGATCCAAGGATTTTTTGATATTCCCGTTGATCACTTGTATGCCATCAATACGATCTGTGAATATTTCTCAGCAAAACAAATGAAAGACCTCGTTGTTGTTTCGCCGGATGCCGGCGGGATCCGGATGGCTCGTGCCTATGCCAAGAAATTATCGGCAGGCCTTGCGATTGTGGATAAAAGACGCGACAGCCCTGAGAAGACAGAAGTCATGCATATTTTAGGAGACGTGAAAGGCAAACAGGTTATTTTGGTAGATGATATTATCGCGACCGGAAGTTCTTTGATGGAAGCCATTGAGGAGATCAAGCGAAGGGGCGCTACGGATGTTTATGCGGCCGTGAGCCATGGCGTTCTTTCCGGCAATGCGTTAGAAAAAATCAAGAATTCCAAGGCGTTAAAAGAAGTGGTGATCACAAATAGTATTCCGCTTCCTGAGCCGGAGAAAAACACTAAAGTAAAAGTTTTAAGCATCGCATCGCTTTTAGCGGAAGCAATTAAACGTATTCACGAAGAGAAATCGATTAGCTGTTTATTTTTTTAGTGAACAAAATTACACGAACAATCAAACAAGAGAAGGTAGGGCGATCATAAAATGGAAGAAATTAAACTCGATGTTCAGGTCCGGGCAGAGCTCGGAAAATCAGGATCACAAAAGGTACGCTTAGCCAATGGCATTCCTGCGATTGTTTATGGCGGCAAGTCAAAGCCAACAACCGTGTCTGTCGATCGGAAGAATTTTGAACGTATTCTGCGTCTTCACCATGGGGAAAGTATGATCTTTCATCTCAATGTGATGGATAAAGAAAAAAAGGCTCAGGATTTTTCTGCGATTATTAAAGAAATGCAACACGATCCTGTCGGAGATCAAGTGATTCATGTGGATTTTGCGCGTATTTCGCTCAAAGAAAAGATTGAGGTTAAGGTCGCCGTGGTTGCTCAAGGCGAGCCTGTCGGTAAGAAGGATGGCGGTTCTCTGGAGCATCATTTGTGGGAACTCAAAATTATTTGTTTGCCAACGCAGATCCCTCAGCACATTGATGTCGACGTGTCGCATCTTGAAATTAATCAGTCGATTCTTGTTAAAGACCTTGTTTTGCCCGAGGGCGTTGTGGCGCATCACGATCCGGAAACAATTGTTTTAACGGTTGTTCCGCCGATGAAAGAAGAAGTCGCCAAGCCGGCAGAAGAACAAGGCCCGCAAGAACCAGAAGTGACCAAAGAGAAGAAAGAAAAGAAGGAAGAAGCTCCTGCGGCGGAAGCCCCGGCAGCTAAAAAGGAAGCCCCGGCTCCCAAGAAATAAGAAAAAAGAAAGTGCTTTGTTTTGGCAAGTGATTATTTATTGGTAGGATTAGGAAACCCTGGTAAAGAATACGCGCTGACGCGGCATAATTTTGGTTTTTTGGCTGTGTCACATTTTGCTGATCATTGTCAAATTGAGTTTATCAAGAGTGCAAAATATCACGGGATGATTGGAAGCACAACGGTTGAGGGAAAGAAAATTTATCTTCTTTTACCCTTAACCTATATGAATGTTTCAGGCGTTGCTGTCAAGGCGATGGCCAATGATAAACATATCGTCCTTGCTAATATCCTTGTTGTCTGTGATGATTTCAATCTTAATTTTGGCGACCTTCGCATTCGCCCCAAGGGAAGTGCGGGTGGCCATAATGGATTGACATCCATTATTGATGCCCTAGGAAGCAGTGATGTCCCGCGCTTAAGGCTTGGGATCGGCGCACCTAGAGAAAAAAGCCAAATAACCAATTTTGTTCTTTCAGAATTTAAGGTGAGTGAAAAGAAAAGGCTTCAGGAAATTGTTAGCGAAGCGGCAGATTGCTGTCATGTTTTCTTGAGGTCTGGAATAAATCAAGCAATGATGCGTTTTAACAAAAGGAGTAACCAAGAGGAAGAAAAATGATGAGAAAATATGAATTAGTTGTCATTGTGGATGCGCAGCCCACAAAAGAAGAAAAAGATGCCATCATGAAGAAGGTCACGGATGCAATCGCGAAGGTGGGCGGCAAGGTGATTAATAATCAGGTGTGGCTTGCGAAACAAAAATTTGCTTTCAAGATCAAGCGCCGCATTGAAGGAACCTATTACATCGTGAACGTCGAGGCAGACCCGACCGTTGTGATCAAAATGCGGCAGGCCCTTGATTTGATCGAGGATGTTCTTCGTTTTGAAGTGATTAAAATTGATTAAGTAATCAGTGAAAAAGGAGTAGAGAAATATGGCGAGCTTAAATAAAGTTCTTTTGATTGGAAATTTAACGAAAGACCCTGAATTGCGTTATACCCCTAACGGGATTGCGGTTGTCAATTTGCGTATCGCGGTTAATCGTCGCTTTCGTGACCGCGCCTCTGGTGAGCTCAAAGAAGAGACATGTTTTATTACGGTAACGGCATGGGATAAGCAAGCGGAAGCGTGTAATCAATATTTAAAAAAGGGAAGCCCGATTTTTGTCGAAGGCACGCTGCAATCGCGTTCGTGGGAAGCCAATGATGGTCAAAAACGAAGTACGATTGAAGTCCGCGCCGAACGCGTTCAATTTTTAGGCTCTGCCAAAGAGTCTTCCGCCAAGGTTGCCGAAGAAGTTGGAGGAGTTTCTGAAGAAAGCCCTAAGCCTGAGAATATTTCTTGGGATGAAGAGGAAAATGTTGCTTAACAAAGGATAGGATAAAAAAATGAAAGAAAAAAGAAAATACGATAAAAAAGATAAAGACCGAAAACCGCGAAGAATTCGCACAAAACCGCCGGTGATGACGGCAGATATTAAGATTGATTACAAGAACCTGGAATTGCTCCATAAAGTTTTGGCCCCTAATGGACGCATTTTATCTCAGCGTTTTACCGGAGCCACATGTAAACAACAGCGCGAAATAACCCAGGCGGTTAAAAGAGCGAAGTTTCTATCGTTAGTTCCCGTCGGGTCTTCAAAAAAGAGGTTTTAATTATGAAAGTCATACTATCACAAGATGTCCCGAGCTTAGGAAAAATTGGTGATGTTGTAACTGTCAAAGAGGGATTTGCGCGGAATTGTTTGATTCCTCAAGCTAAGGCGTATGCCGCGACAGCTGAAAATTTAAAACGTATTGATCAAATGAAAGCCAAGCAAAAAGCAGAAGCCGATCGGATTAAAAAGGAAGCTGAAGAATTTGCCAAAAAGCTTTCAGGCGTTTCTTGTACGGTGAGTGTTGAGGTCAATGACCTTGAGAAACTTTATGGCGCGGTGAGTGAGACTGAAATTGTAAAAGCGCTTAAAGAAGAAGGGTTTGAAATTGACAAGAAGGCGCTTGTGATTGACAAGCCTCTTGAAGAATTAGGTATTTTTGAAATCGGCGTTCGTGTCCACGCAGAAGTCGTAGCCAAGATCAAAATATGGGTGACCAAGAAATAAAAGTTGCTGTTAAGTCCAAGGGATTCTCTCTGCCAGATTATGAAGGAAAAGTTGCTCCGCAGAATCTTGAAGCGGAGAAATCTGTCCTAGGGTCGATGATTATTGACCAAGACGCGATTGGGCTCGCGGTGGAGATTTTGGATGAACATTGTTTTTATAATCCGGTTCACCAGAAAATCTTTTTCGTTATTTTGAAGCTTTATAATGATCGAAAGAATGTCGATTTGATTACGCTTTCCGATGAATTGAAATCTCAGGGCACGCTGGAAGCCGTGGGAGGCGTTAGCTATTTGACATTGTTGATCGATCTTGTGCCCTCCGCGGCCAATGTCGAATATTATGCGAGCATTGTTAAAGAAAAAAGTATCCAGCGCCAGCTCATCCGCAATGCAACCCAGATTTTAAACGAAAGCTATAATCCTGGGGCCGATGTGGATGAACTTGTTGATAGCGCTGAGAATTTGATCTTTCAGATTGCGACAGCCCGCGAACGTCAAAAAGCCGTTCACATCAAGGAACTCATCAAGGAAACGATTCAAACCATTGATACGCTTTATCAGAAAAAAGAGTATGTGACAGGGATTCCAACGGGATTTATCGAGTTTGATAAAACGACATCGGGCTTGCAGAAATCAGATTTGATTATTGTGGCAGGACGCCCATCAATGGGAAAAAGTTCTTGGGCCATGAACGTGGCTGAATATGCGGCGATCGAACATAAATCAAGTGTTGCGATTTTTAGTCTTGAAATGTCTAAAGAACAGCTTGTTCAGCGTATGCTGTGCTCTCATGGCCGCGTGGATGCGCACAAGGTGCGTACCGGATTTTTGCTTCCTTCGGATTGGCCCAAATTGACAGCCGCGGCAGGAAAGCTTTCCGCTGCCCCTATTTTTATTGATGATACGCCGGCCATTTCTGTTTTGGAATTACGCACGAAGGCCAGACGGCTCAAGGCCGCGCACGATATTGATCTTGTGATTGTTGATTATTTACAGCTGATGCGCGGGCCTCAACACTCGGATAGCCGTCAGCAGGAAATTTCGGATATTTCTCGATCACTCAAAGCCTTGGCGCGCGAGATCGAAGTTCCTATTATTGCTATTAGCCAGCTTTCACGCGCGGTCGAAAGCCGCCAGGATCACCGTCCTCAACTATCGGATCTTCGAGAGTCAGGGGCTATTGAGCAGGATGCGGACTTGGTCGTTCTCTTGATGCGTGAAGAATATTATTTTCCGACGGAAGAAAACAAGGGGATCGCGGAGTTGATGATCGCCAAGCAGCGCAACGGTCCGACGGGAAACATCAAAGTTACCTTTATCAAAGAGTATATGAAATTTGAAAACTTAGCACGCGGAGCAGAATAACAAAGGGAGAATATATGAAGAAATTTTGGCTTGTTATGTTTTGTTGTCTGGGGTTAGGATTTGCTTCCATGAGTTTTGCGCAAGAACAAGCGTCAACACAACAGGCAACCGCGTCGAATGCGCAGGTTGTGCCACCTCAAGAGCCAGCCGCAGAGCCCGTTGCGGCAGAAAAATCCGCTGAAGCCACAACCGAGGCTCTCGCCGAACCCGCCGCGAGCGTAACACCGGCAAAAGAATCTCCCAAGCCCGCGTTAACCCCTGAAACATTTCGTTCCGAGACTGGAAAGATTGTTAAAGGAGTTGATATTAAAGGAAACAAAACAATTGGGATGACGGCAATCTTGGCCAAGATCAAAACTCGCGTTGGAGATCCTTATTCATCTAATGTCATTAGCGATGACATCAAGCGTCTTTACAATACAGGATATTTTGAGAACGTGACCGTCGAAACTGAGAGTGTTGAGGGCGGGGTCAAGGTTAAGATAAACTTGGCTGAGAAATCGATTATAAAAAAGATTACTTTTTCCAAGACACGTTATTACAGCATGCGTGCCTTGACCTTGAAGATCAAAAGCAAGAAGGGAAGATTTTTTGACCGTCGAAATTTGAAGGAAGATGAAAATATTATCAAAGATCTTTATTCGAAAAAAGGTCTTACGAACGCTACGGTTCAAGTTGAGGTTGAAAAAGATGAGGTTAATAACGGCACTAACCTTCACTATATTATAACCGAAGGCGAGCGTATCAAAATCAAGACCATCAAGTTTGCAGGCAATGATACGTTTCCTTATAAAAAACTGATCAAGGTCATCAAGACGCGCGCAGATAGTCTTTTCACTTCTGGATATTTAAAACAAAATATTCTCGACGAGGATATGGATCGGTTAAAGACATTTTACGCCAATGAAGGCTTTTTGGACGCGAAGGCGAGTTATACCCTTGAGCAGGCGCCCCAGTCAAAGCTGATTATCAATATTCAGGTGAGCGAAGGGAAACGTTATTATTTAGGCAGTCTGGTAATTGAAGGAAACGGCAAGGTCTTTTCAAAAGAAGAAATCTTAAAGGCGATGACAAAATTAAAAGTCGATAGCGTTTTTACTCCTGAAAAACTGGAAAAGGACATCGCGGACGTCAATTCACTGTATTTTGATAAAGGATACATTTTTGCAGGCGTTAAGGAATCAACATCAATCAATACGGAAACAGGAAAGGTCGATGTTCGCCTTGACATCACCGAGGGTGAAGTCGCCTACGTTAATAAGGTTAAGGTTGAGGGAAATAATCGCACGCGTGATATTGTTATCCGTCGCGAAGTGCGTTTAAGCCCGGGGGACACCTTTGACGGGACGAAATTGCGCCGTACGAAAGAGCGTCTAAAAAATTTAGGATATTTTGAAGAAGTGAATTATGACATTGAAGACACGGCTATTCCTAATAAAAAAGATCTGGTTGTCCAGGTCAAGGAATCCAAAACCGGAAGTTTAAGCTTTGGCGGCGGGTATAGCACTGTTGATCAGCTTGTTGGTTTTGTTGAGATTCAGCAGAAGAATTTTGATTTTACTAACTGGCCAACCTTTACCGGCGGCGGCCAAAATCTTACGTTGCGTGGAGAAATCGGCTCTATCCGCAATAACACCTTGTTAAGTTTTACAGAGCCATGGATTTTCGATATGCCGATCTCTGGAGGGTTTGATCTTTATAGTAATCGCATAAGCCGCGAAGAGGATGTTGGTTATGCTTACGATGAAAAACGTGTTGGCGGCGATCTTCGCTTGGGGAAAGAATTGACGGAGTATCTCTCCACAGCAGCTGTATATCGCCTGGAAAGTATTAAGCTTAGCAACTTTGCTGATGATGTGAGCACTGAACTTTTAAAGGAAGAAGGCACAAATACTATCAGCAGCGTAAGCTTTAGTTTGACGCATGATTCGAGAGACGATGTTTTAAATCCGACGCGCGGACTTGTTTTAGGCGGAACCATCGACGTTGCCGGAGGCGCTTTCGGCGGAGATAAGGATTTTTATCGCTTCAAGACGAAAACAAGTTATGATTTGCCCGTCGTGAATGGTTCAGTGCTGGAATTTCGTTTGCGCACAGGCGTGATGGATTCTTATGGGGATTCGACATATGTTCCTGTTTACGAGCGTTTCTATGCCGGCGGTGCTTATACCATCCGTGGATACAACGAGCGCAAAGTTGGGCCTCTTGATGCTGGCTCCAATGATCCTATTGGCGGCAACAGTATGGTTGTTGCCAATATCGAATATACAATTCCCGTGGTTGACTTTATCAAGGTCGCAGCCTTTTTTGATACGGGTAATGTGTGGCCCGATATGAGTGATTTTGGGCAGGGAGGCTATAAATCAGGCACGGGTTTAGGTTTAAGGGTTAAGACGCCCATTGGCCCGATCAATCTTGATTATGGTTATCCTTTGAATGACGAACCAGGGGAAGAATCTAGGTCGGGTAAATTTTATTTTAGTATTAGCCGTTCATTTTAACCATTGCAAGGAGGATGTATGAAGAGAAAAGTTTTTGCACTATCATTAATCGCTATTTTGATGTTGTGTTTTGCACAAGTGAGTTTTGCCCAGGATGGCCTTAAAGTTGGGTATGTCAGTTTGACACGCGTTTTTGATCAGTATAAAAAAACCGTTGACTATGATAAAGTTCTCGAGCAGAAAAGCACAGAATATAAAAAGCAGCTCAATGATCTTGTGGCCAAGATCCAGGAATCTGAGCGTAAGATTACACTTTTGAAAGAATCTGAGCGTCTCGCTTTAGCTCAGCAAATGGAAAAAGACAAACAAGCCTTGAAAGAATTTATGCAAAAGAATGAAACAGATTTGCGTAAAGATCGAGATGATAAGATCCGTGAAATTTTGCTTGAAATTGAAGGCGTTGTCAAAGATTATGCTCAAAAAGAAAAGTATGACATTATTTTAAATGATCGTGTCTTGATCTATGGCGGAGAAACGCTTGATTTGACACAGAAGATCCTTGATATATTAAACGCCAAGAAGTAACCTTTTTACTCATGCAAAAAAAACTTCATGATATTGCGCAGTATCTTCATGGCCAGGTCCAGGGCGATGAGGATGTTGTCATTACCGGTATTTCAGGGATTAAGGAAGCCCGCGAAGGCGATATTACCTTTGTAGCGAATGTGAAATATTTTTCGTTAATTGAATCGACAAAAGCTTCCGCGATTATTGCTCCGCGAGATACGAAAGCCGCGGGAAAGAATCTTGTCCTTGTCGATAATCCGTCGCTCGCCTTTGCCAAGATTGCGTCATTTGTATTGGGTGAACAAGAGCATCAGATCAAAGGCATTCATCCGACCGTCATTATTGCCAAAGATGCAATCATCGGAAAGAATGTTGCCATTGGCGCCTATACGGTGATTGAACCCAAGGCCGTTATTGGTGACGATACTGTTATTTATAGTGGTTGTTTTATTGGCCACGAGACGTCCGTTGGCTCACAGTCTTTAATTTATCCTAATGTCACAATCCGCGAGCGCATCACCGTTGGTCGTCGAGCCATTATCCATTCCGGGACGGTGATTGGTTCCGATGGTTTTGGTTTTGCTGCCATTGAAGGGGTTCATCATAAGATCCCGCAAGTGGGCACCGTGATCATTGAAGATGATGTTGAAATTGGCGCCAATGTCACGATCGACAGGGCGCGCTTTGACAAGACATTTATTGGGCAAGGGACAAAAATTGATAATCTTGTGCAAATTGCACACAATGTTGTGATTGGCCGAAACTGCATCATTGTTTCTCAGGCGGGGATTTCAGGAAGTGTGGAGATTAAAGACGGCGCGATTTTAGCAGGCCAGGCTGGTATTGCGGGCCATTTAACTATTGGCGAAGGGGCCGTGGTGGCGGCTCAGGCGGGTGTTACAAAATCAGTTCCTGCCCATGTATTTGTTTCAGGGTATCCGGCAAAGCCGCATGATAAGGCAAAAAAAGTCAACGCGGCATTGCAACGATTGCCGGAATATATTAAAACGATTAATGAACTTAAGAGTAAAGTTGCAGCGCTCGAAGAAAGATTGAAAAACAAATAATATGCAATCAAAACAGAAAACGATTCAACACGAAACCTCCGTTCATGGCAAGGGGCTTCATTTGGGAATAGATGCCAAGGTTATCTTTAAACCAGCCAAAGAAAATAGCGGCATTTGCTTTGTGCGCCTCGATCTTCCTGGCAAGCCGTCTGTCAAGGTTGAGTATAAAAATATTCTACGTGAAGATGCCTTGTCGCGTTGCACCTCGCTTAAAAATGGCGATGCGATTGTTCATACGGTTGAGCATTTGATGGCGGTGCTGTATGGATTGCAAATCGACAATCTTGTTGTTGAAGTTGATGCCGAAGAACTCCCTGGGCTCGACGGAAGCGGGCAAGAATATTTTCGAGTTCTTAAAAAAGCCATAGTTGTTGAACAATCGGCGGACAGAGAATTTATCGATATCAAAGAACCAATTTGCCTTGAGAATAATGGTTCATCACTTGTTGCGATGCCTGCGAGCGATTTGAAGATTTCTTATATGCTAGATTACCAGCATCCTGTCCTGAGTGCACAATTTTTTAGTCGTGATATCAACGAACAGATGTTTGAGAAGGAAATTGCTCCGTCGCGCACGTTTTGTCTCGAGAGCGAAGCCCAGGCCCTCCAAAGCCAAGGCCTCGGTAAAGGCGCTAATTATACCAATACCTTGGTCGTGACCAGCGCAGGCGTCAAAGACAACAAACTTCGTTTTCCTGATGAATTTGTGCGTCATAAGGTTTTAGATGCTGTTGGAGATTTTTATCTTTTGGGCAAGCCGATCCGTGGGCATATCTTAGGAATGAAAAGCGGCCATCGGCTCAATCGGCAATTGTTGCAAAGAATCGTGGAGCAAAGAGAAAAGCATGATGCGCAGTTTACGCCGAAAGCTCACGAATACGCAGATAAGACGGTCATTGACATTAACGGGATCCGTAATATTTTGCCTCATCGTTATCCGTTTTTGTTCGTTGACAGAGTGATTGATCTTCAGCCGGGTAAGCGTGCTGTTGCGATCAAGAATGTCACGGCCAATGAATATTTTTTCCAGGGGCATTTCCCGGATAAGCCTGTGATGCCAGGCGTGTTGATGGTGGAAGCCATGGCCCAGGTTGGCGGTATTGCGGTTTTGACGGACCCGGAAAATAAAGACAAGCTTGCCTTGTTTATGGCGATTGATAATGTGAAGTTTCGCAAAGTTGTTGAACCCGGGGACACCCTGGTTTTTGAAGTGGATGTGCTAAGATGCAAATCACGCATTGCCCAGGTGAAAGGTGTTGCCAAGGTCGACGACAAGGTCGTTGTCGAGGCGGATCTCATGTTTTCGTTTACAGATATTTCTTACCTAAAGGGTTAACAATGAACATTCATAAAACAGCTATCGTTCATCCCTCGGCCAAAATTGCCGGTGACGTCGAGATTGGCCCTTACACGGTTATTGGCGAAGGCGTGACGTTGTCCAAAGGGGTCAAGATTGCAAATCATTGCGTTCTGCTGGGAAACACAATGGTTGGAAAGAATACCGAGATCTTTAGCAGTGCCGTTGTCGGAAGCATTCCTCAAGATCGAAAATATAAAAAAGATGAAAAGACGTATCTTGAAATTGGCGAACGTAATATTATCCGTGAATTTGTGACGATGAATCCCGGGACGGGTGAAGGCGGAAAAACAAAAATTGGCGATGATAATCTTTTTATGGCGTATTCTCATATCGCCCATGATTGCATTATTGGTAATGATTGCACAATGGCGAATGTTGGCACCTTGGCTGGCCACGTGACACTCGAAGACCATGTGGTGATCGGAGGCCTGACGGCCATTCATCAGTTTGTTCGTTTAGGAAAACATTCTATTGTGGGCGGTTGTTCTAAAGTCGTTCAAGATATTCCTCCGTTTTCAACCTGCGACGGGCATCCGGCGCGTGTTTATGGGCTTAATTTGGTGGGCTTAAAGCGTGCCAGCTTTAGCAGTCAAACGCTCCGCGACTTGAAAAAAGCGTTTAAGATCTTATTTTTTTCAGAATTGACCAAACCAACAGCGGTTGAGGAAGTCAAGAAACAAATCACACTGACTCCTGATATTGAGCATCTTTTGCATTTCGTGCAAACTTCTCAAAGAGGACTTTGTAGCTAATGTCGCAAGATAAACCTGTCTTAGGACTCATCGCCGGTAACGGCAAATTTCCATTTCTTTTTGCGCATCAAGCCCGTCGTAAAAATTATAAAGTCATCACGGTTGCCATCAAAGGGGATACATCATTTTTTTTGCATAGTGGTGTTGATAAGATGATTTGGGTTGGCCCCGGAGAGCTCGCCAAGATTTTTTCTTTTTTCAAAAGTGAAGGCGTGGCCAAGGTAATCATGGCAGGGCAGGTCAATCCTAGCAATCTTTTTAACGACCGCGTCGTTATTGATGATGAAGCAAAAAAATTATTCAATGCCCTCAAAGACCGTAAGGCGGATACGATATTTTCTGCTGTGGCCGATCAGCTTAAAGAAAATGGCATGGAGCTTTTGAATTCAACATTTCTTCTCTCGGAATATATGGCCCCCAAGGGAACGCTGACTAAAAGAGGCCCAAGCGCACAAGAGCTTGCTGATATTGAATTTGGTTGCATCATTGCAAAGCTTATGGGCGGCATTGACGTGGGCCAAACCGTTGTGATCAAAGACAGGGCGATTGTTGCCATTGAAGCCATGGAAGGCACAGACAAGACGATCTTGCGAGGAGGCACCATTGCCCGTCAAGGCGCCGTTGTTGTAAAAATGAGTAAACCGAGTCAGGATGTGCGTTTTGACATCCCTGTTGTTGGCCCTCGAACGTTAAAGAACATGATTAAGGTAAAAGCTTCATGTTTGGCAATCGAAGCTCGAAAGACACTTATGATTGATCAAGATGTATGTCTTGCCTTGGCCAATAAGCATAAGATTTGCATTGTGTGTGCGTAACAATAGGTTGCCATGGGAACATTTGAGAAAATTTTAGGTGACTTAAGCAACATGGTTTGGGGACCAGCCATGTTGTTTTTTCTTTTCGGGACCCATATTTTTCTCACCTTCCGCTTAAGATTTATCCAGCGTTATATTGGCAGGGCGATCAAGCTTTCCTTTGAGAAAAGTCATGAAGGTGAAGGCGATGTCAGCCATTTTGGAGCCCTGACAACGGCACTCGCCGCGACGGTAGGAACGGGAAATATCATTGGCGTGGCCACAGCGGTTGCCGCCGGTGGGCCAGGGGCTGTCTTATGGATGTGGCTTACAGGTGTTTTTGGTATTGCAACAAAATACGCTGAAGCGCTTTTATCGGTTAAGTTTCGCGTGACGAATAAAAAAGGTCAAATGGCCGGCGGGCCGATGTATGTTTTGGAACGAGGCATGAAAAATAAGGGATTGGCCATGACCTTTGCTTTTCTAACGGCCATTGCGGCTTTTGGTATTGGCAACACTGTTCAAGCGAATTCGATCGCATCCTTAGTGAAGGAAACTTTTAATATATCACCTTGGATTACCGGTATCGTGATTACTGTTTTCACTGGATTTGTTATTTTAGGCGGGATCACGTCCATCGCAAGGATGTGCGAAAAGTTTGTTCCCTTTATGATGGTTTTTTATATTTTAGGATGCACCATCTTACTTTTGATGAAATGGCAGACCGTGCCGCAAACAATCAGTTTGATTTTTACCAGTGCCTTTACAGGCCAAGCTGCATTAGGTGGGTTTTTGGGTACGGGGATCAAAGAAACCATGCGTTTTGGTATCGCCCGGGGACTTTTTTCGAATGAAGCAGGTATGGGGAGTGCGCCGATTGTGGCCGCCGCCGCAAGAACAAGCACTCCCATTCGTCAAGCCCTTGTCTCGTCAACCGGAGTTTTTTGGGACACGGTCGTTGTGTGCGCATTAACAGGGCTTATCCTTGTTAATTCGGGATTTTGGATGCAAGGCTTAAAAGGTGCCGCATTAACTAAAGCTGCGTTTGGCGATCTAACATTGATTGGACCTATTGTTTTAACTATTGGTCTTTTGACCTTTGTTTTGTCAACCATTCTTGGCTGGTCATATTACGGAGAAAAGGCTGTGGAGTATCTTTGGGGGCATAGGGCTATCACGCCTTATCGTTATTTATGGGTTATGGCTGTCATGGTCGGATCCGTTGTGACCATGCCGATGGTCTGGTCGTTTGCCGATATCGCCAATGCGTTGATGGCAATTCCTAATTTGGTTTCGCTCTGGGTGCTAAACGATCTTCTTGTTGAAGAAACGCGTAAACATTTGTGGCACGACCTTGCCCCGCATAAGGCGCGACGTTAATTGGGGCGTTGCGATCGACGTTATTCTATTGCTTGCATTTTTAGTCGAGGCTTTTTATAATAAGTTTTCACAATTAACGACAAGAAGGTTATGTTATGTCTTCTCTTGCTGCAAAAAAAGTTTTATTTTCTGGGAACGAGGCTTTGGCTCAAGGAGCGTATGACGCTGGTGTGAGAGTGGCGGCCGCATATCCGGGAACACCATCAACGGAAATCCTGCAATATCTTTCAAAATTTAAGGAAGTTGATAGTCAATGGTCTGTGAACGAAAAGGTTGCTTTTGAAGTCGCGCTAGGCGCGGCGATTGGCGGCGCAAGGGCGTTGTATGCCTCAAAACACGTCGGCATCAATGTCGCTATGGATCCGATGATGACCTCTGGCTACACGGGAATTAATGCCGGATTTGTGGTTGTCTCTTGTGATGATCCTGGGCTTCATTCGTCGCAAAATGAACAAGATAATCGTATTTTAGCGCAGGCGGCGAAAATTCCTCTTCTTGAGCCATCATCCGCGCAAGAAGCGTATTTTTTTGTTCAAGAAGCCTTTCGTATCAGCGAAGAGTTTGATACGCCTGTTTTCTTGCGTATGACCACGCGTATTTGCCATGCCAAAGAAGATGTCACCATCGGCAAAAAAAAAGAAGTTCCGGTCAAACCTTTCAATATCGATGTTGCAAAATATGTCATGGTTCCAGGCAATGCGCATCGTCGGCATATTGTTCTTGAAAAGCGCTTGGAAGATCTTAAAGATTTTGCCAGCACATCGACGTTGAATGTGGCGGAAATGAATGATCCTAAAATTGGCGTGATCACCAATGGGACGTCTTATCTTTATGTTAAAGAAATGATACCGCAGGCGTCGATCCTTAAGTTAGGGATGAGCTTTCCTTTTCCTGATGATCTTGTGAAAACATTTGCTTCAAACGTTGAGAAAGTTTTTGTTATTGAAGAGCTTGATTCTTTTGTCGAGGATAAAGTGAAGGCCCTAGGAATCTCCTGCACAGGAAAAGATAAGTCTTTTTGTATCGGCGAGCTAAGGCCTGAGCATATTCCGCTTATTTTAAAAGGAAAGGCACAAGAATCAAAACTTGCTTCTGGCCGCAAGCCGTCATTGTGCCCGGGTTGCGGACATCGGATGGTTTTTAACGTGTTAAAAGAACTTCAGGTTACTGTTTCCGGCGATATCGGATGCTATACCCTGGGGGTTTTGCCGCCCTTTAGCAGTATTCATACCTGTGTTTGTATGGGGGCCGGGGTGACCATCTTTGAAGGGTTAAGACATGCTAAAAATAATAACGTGGTTGGGGTGATCGGAGATTCCACCTTTGTTCATTCGGGAATCACTGGGCTTATTAACGCGGCATATAACAACGTAACCGGCGTTATTATTATTTTGGATAACAGCGTTACGGCTATGACGGGCGGGCAGCCTCATCCGGGTGTCGGTTTAACGCTTAAGGGTGAGAAGACGAAAAAATTAAGCCTTGAAAAAATTGCTCAGGCCAGCGGCGCGGATTATGTGGATGTGATTGACCCTATCCGAGTAAAAGATTTTAAGAAATTATTAACAAAAAGAATGAGCCAGAAAAAACTTTCGGTGATTATCGCTCGGCGAGCGTGCAAGCTTTTAACAGATAAACAAACGAAAACAAAAGGGTAGCATGACGCAAGCAAACCCAAAGAAGAGTATCAACATTATTTTTTATGGCATTGGAGGCCAAGGCGTTTTAAAGGCATCTGAGGCTTGTGGCATGGCCGCCCTTTTAGAAGGGCATCATGTAAAAAAAACAGATGTTCATGGCATGTCTCAGCGGGGTGGATCTGTTGAGTCCGGCCTGCGTTTTGGCCAAGAAGTCATTTCGCCGTTGATCCCCAAGGGCGAAGCGGATTTTATTATTTGTTTGCATCCGGAAGAATATAAAAGTCCGCATGGATTGCTTCGAGATAGCGGCATAGATCTTATGCCCTATACGCATAAGGCGCACGAAATTTTGGCTGAGAATAAAATCTTTGTAAATAGTTTTTTGTTAGGTGTTCTTTCCGGGTATTTAAATATATCTGAAAAGAATTGGGTTAAGGCCTTAGCGCAGGTGTTTGGGGAAAAAAGGCAAAAAGAAAATCTAACCTTTTTCAAGAAAGGCAGACAATGGGCAAAACGTCTATGATCTGGAATGAAAAAGTTGAATGCATGAACCTTGAAGATCTCAAAAATCTTCAAAGCGAGAGGTTTCAGAAGCTTGTCAATTATGCTAATGAACATTCTCAGTTTTATCGCAGTAAATTTTTAAATGCCGGCATTCACATCAAGGATATCCGAACAATCAGTGATATCCAAAAGCTACCGCTGACGACAAAAGATGAACTGCGCGAGCAATATCCTTTTGGGCTTAAGGCCACGTCGCTTGATCGTATTCTGGAAACGCATGTTACCAGCGGAACAACGGGAAATCCTGTTGCCATGGGGTATACAAAAGCCGATCTTGACTTGTGGGCCGAGGTTGTCGCACGCGCTCTTTGCTGTGCGGGTGCTATTCCTGGTAACATGATCCAAATAGCTTATGGTTACGGGCTTTTTACAGGAGGCTTGGGACTTCATTATGGGGCTTTGAAAATGGGGTTGACCATTATTCCTTGCTCGTCGGGTCAAACCAAACGCCAACTTAAATTGATGAGAGACTTTAAACCGCAGATCCTTGCCTGCACGCCGTCGTATGCCTTGTATATGGTCGAAGGCGCCTTGGAGGAAAAGATAGATCCTGCGCAGAGCTCTTGGAAGATTGGTATTTTTGGCGCAGAGCCTTGGAGTGAGGCGATGCGAACCCAGATTGAGAAAATATGGGCTATGGAAGCGACTGATATCTATGGCCTTTGTGAAATTATTGGCCCCGGGGTCGCTCAAGAATGCCATCATAAAAAAGGACTTCATCTTTTCTCCGATGTTTTTTATCCTGAGGTTCTCAATCCAGAGACAAATAAGCCTGTAGGCGATGGCGAAAGTGGCGTGCTTGTTCTCACGACTTTGACGAAAGAAGGGATGCCCCTGATCCGTTATGTGACGCGCGATATTGTGACCATGACAAATCAAAGATGTCCTTGTGGAAGAACGTCTCCGCGGATCAGTAAAATTAAAGGCCGCACCGACGATATGATTATTGTGCGTGGGATCAATGTATTTCCGTCGCAGATCGAACATATCTTGCTGAATATTGAAGAAACGCATCCCCATTATCAAATTATTGTCGACCGCGAGGCACGAGGTCTTGATAAACTGGAGGTCATGGTTGAGATCAAAGAAGAATTTTTTTCCGACGAGATCAAAAAATTAAGCAGTATCCAGGAGCGTATTGAGAAACGCATTGAATCGAATTTAGGGATTTCCGCCAAGGTTCGTTTAGTGGAACCGCAAACCATTGCGCGCAGTGAAGGCAAGGCCAAGCGCGTCATTGACAAACGTCAACTATAGGGAGGTAAGAAAATGAAGATAACGCAGATTTCGATTTTTTTAGAGAATAAGAGCGGACGGCTTTGTGAAGTTGCAGAACTGCTAGGCAAGAACAATATTAATATTCGCGCCTTAACGATTGCGGATGCGAAAGATTTTGGTGTTTTGCGTATTGTTGTTGATAAGCCCAAGGAGGCCGTGGATATTTTGAAGAAAAATAAAATGGTGGCGACATTGACAGACATCGTCGTGACTGAAGTGGGTGATCAGCCTGGCGGGCTTGCGAGCGTATTGCGGCTTTTAGAAGATAACAAAGTTAATGTCGAATATATGTATGGATTTGTGGAAAAATTTTCTGATAAGGCCTTGATGGTTTTTCGTTTTGACAATCCCGATGAGGCGATCAAACTTTTGCAGAAAAATAAATTTAAAGTCATCAAAAAAGAAGAAATCAAAAGCCTTTAGGAGAAAAATGAATTTTGTTGATTTAAAAAAATTTATGAAAAAGGTGCGTTTTGGCCTGCTCGCTACAAGTGATGGAAAAAAGGTGAGCGTTCGTCCTATGGGTGCCTGGGCCTGGGTCGGCAAGGAGCTGTGGTGCGGGGCGGAAAAGGGTCAGGAAAAAATCCATGAGCTTTCCAAGGTTCCATTTGCTGAATATTGTTTTGTCAGGCCTGACGGAGAACACGTGCGTATCGCAGGCCCTTGCAAGGTAAGCACGTCACTTGAAGATAAGACAAAGCTATTTTATCTTGTGCTTTCGTTGCATAAATTTTATAAAACACCGAACGATCCCATGTTCGTTGTTTTACGCATGCGGCCTGTTAACGTGCGTCGGATGAACCGCGAGACTTACACATACGAGAAAATTAAGATCACATAGTTGGCTCGCCCGATTTCTTCAAATTCCTTCGTTCTCGTAATCCAAAAAGGATTTACTTTGTTTAAGTTTACGCTATAATTATTATTCAGAAAGTTTGAAAATATTTTTAGGGAAGGGAGTGAACCATGTTTTCTTTACAATTTCGTATGTGGCTGATGCTCACGGTTCTTTTTGGCATCATTTATGCTGTGATCGTTGTGGCGGGCCAATATATGGGCATTAGCAATTTTTATTTTTACCTTGGGATATCGGTCGCTATTATGTTCTTTCAATATCTCATTGGCCCGAAAATTGTGGAATGGTCCATGGGAGTTAAATACACCAGCCGCGAGCAAAATCCGAAGCTTTATCAAATGGTTGAAGATCAGGCTCGTCGGGCGAACATCCCAACTCCGAAAATCGGTATTTCTCAAATGTCAATCCCCAATGCCTTTGCCTTTGGCCGCGGGATATCCGATGGCCGGGTGTGTGTCACGCAAGGCATTATGAATCTTTTAGAGGATAACGAACTTAAAGCGGTTTTGGGACATGAGATTTCGCATTTAAGAAATCGTGATGTTTTGACAATCACGCTTTTGTCGATTATCCCGATGATTCTTTACCGCGTTGCGTGGAATTTTCTCTTCTTTGGCAATCGCAGGGATTCGCGTGAGGGCGGAACCAACACGATGTTGATTGGCTTAGCCGCGTTCATTTTTTATTTTATTACGAACTTGATGGTTCTTTATGCCTCACGTATCCGCGAGTATTTTGCGGATAAAGGGTCTGTCGCGCTTGGGAATCGTCCGGAGGTCATGGCCAGTGCACTTTATAAGCTTGTCTATGGCTCAGCCCGTATGCCAAAAGATGCCTTGAAAGAAGCCGAAGGCATGAAGGCTTTTTTTGTCAATGATCCTTCTTGCGCGGTGAGTGATATAAAAGAGCTCAGCCAGCTTGATCTGGATAAAAGCGGAACCATTGATCGAAGCGAGCTCAACTTGCTTCAAAGAGGAGAGATCAAACTTAAGACTTCAGATAAGATGATGGAGCTTTTAAGTACTCATCCGAATATGCTTAAACGTATTAAGCATTTATCTTCGTTGAATGCATAAGAATTTTAAAGAATATTTAAGGGGCCCTGCATATTATGCAGGGCCCTTTTTGTTAATTAAAACGGAAATAAAAAATAGTTGACAAGCCACACAGGTGTGTGGTAACTTATATTTATGGTAAAGAATCTTACAGAAAAACAAAAAAATGTTCTTCAGTTTATTTTTAATAAAATCAAAAATGAACACATGCCTCCGACAATCCGCGAGATCGCTGAAGAGTTTGGTTTTTCGTCGACAGGTACTGTCCGCGACTATTTGAAAGCCTTAGTCGACAAGGGCTATATTAAAGTGAGCGAAGGAAAAGCGAGAGCTATTGAGCTTGTGAAGGAGGCCTTCCGCATTCCTGTCTTAGGCGCGGTTGCCGCAGGGAGCCCGATCTTAGCTGTGGAAGACATTGAAGGATATGTTGAGCTCGATGATCTGTTTTTTTCAGATGCTGATATTTTTGCTCTGCGCGTCAAAGGCGACAGCATGATCGACGCCGGTATTATGCCTGATGATTTGGTTCTTGTTCGTCGGCAACAAGCGGCTGAGATTGGAGATATTGTCGTGGCATTGCTTGGCGAAGAGGCTACGGTCAAGCGCCTTGTTAAAGAAGGTAACAATTTTTTTCTCCAGCCAGCCAATAGCCTTTATCAGCCTATCCCTGTTAATGAAGATGTAAGCTTAGTCGGTAAAGTCATTACAAGTATTCGCAAATATTAAAAACTGTCATTAGTCATTGGTCAAAGATAAAACAACGAGATGATAACTCGCCAAAGGGTGGGTACAAATTGTACATGCCCTTGTCGCAGGTGCTAAACAACGGATGGTGCGCTAGGCGCAGTTTTGAATTTTAAAAGGGTGGGGGCAAATTGCCACCTTCCTTTTCAATCTAGGCAGCTAGAAGCGCGCAAAAGCGGCAAGAAGGTGATTACGAAAGAAAATTATAAAAAGCTGCCACAGAACAAGAAGCTGCTAAAGTAGTTGGAGATTTGAATTTTTTATAATTGAGGGAATGAAGATGAAGGAAAGAAATAAGCGTATGATTTATTTTTTCACGGTAGTTTTGATTTTATTGCTGATTTCTACTGAGGCACATGCCGATGTTATTTTTCCAGCAATAGCGAATCAATTTATGGTTAGCGCTGTTGTTCCGTCATATTGGTCAGTAGTCATGGCGATCGTAATATTATCCATCGAAACATTTTTTATCAAAAAGTTGCTATCGACGGGTATTGTTTCTAGTTTTGCTGGCTCAGTTCTTGTCAATTTAGCATCTTCTGTCGTTGGTGTTTTTATTAGTGCCTTCGCTTTTAGTGCCTTCGCTTCTGGTATTTTTGCATATAAGGATATGCGGCTCGGAACCTATTTGGGAATGATCCCCGGATATATACTTACTGTCTTGTTGGAAGGCACCTTGTTATTTATGATTGCTTTAATGATTAAGAAGAAAGTTAAGATGATTGAATGTATTAGAACCTCGGCACTTATGAATTTTTTTAGCTACTTAATTATACTGACAGGTGTTTTCATAGCAGATGTTGTGACAAGTGGGGGAATTTTTAAGATTTTTCCACCTGCAGGGCATGGAAACATTTGATGGCACAATAGCTTTATAAACCCATGAAGCATTTCTTTTCTATAGCCCTTCCATCGCTTCGCTCGTCCGTAAGCCGTGCGCTCATTGCTTAAAACCGTATCAGGTAAATTCGTCCGCCATGAAATCAATGGCGGCCTCATTTGTTGACACTTCCAGCCTTTTTCTTTATAATGAATTATTAATATTAGTATAAATAGAGGGGGGTTCCCGTGGAAATTCAAGAGATTAAACAGATTCGTATTGAAAAAGCAAAATTATTATCTGACAAGGGGCTCAAGCCTTACGGAGGAAAGTTTTTACGCACAATGAGCGTTGCGGATGCGCTTGCAGCATTTGAAGAAGAAAAAGAAGTTGTTTTGGCCGGGCGGATCATGGCCAACCGCGCGCATGGGAAAGTCATATTTTTAGATTTCATGGATCAAAGCGGCAAGATTCAACTTTTCGTCAAATTGGATAATGTCGGTGAGGAGTTGTTCAACCTTGTTCAGCACCAGGTGGATATTGGCGATATCGCCGGGGTCAAGGGCAAGCTTTTTAAAACAAGAACAGGCCAGGACAGTGTCCGCGTGTTTGAATTTAAAATATTATCAAAATCGTTAATGTGCCTACCGGAAAAGTGGCATGGCTTGAAGGACGTGGAGATCCGTTATCGTCAACGCTATGTGGACCTTTTAGCGAACAAAGAAGTCAAAGATCTGTTTATTAAGCGAAGCAAGATCATTAGCTTTGTCCGTGCGTTCTTGGACAAACGAGGATTTCTCGAGGTCGAAACTCCGATGCTGCAGCCTATGGCAGGCGGCGCGCGAGGCCGGCCGTTCAAGAGTCTCCACAACACATATGAAATGGATGTTTTTTTGCGTATTGCCCCGGAACTTTATTTAAAAAGGCTTCTGGTCGGCGGTTTGGAAAAAGTTTACGAGCTTAATCGTAATTTCCGCAACGAAGGCATTTCCACACGCCATAATCCTGAATTTACCATGCTTGAGGTGTATGAATCTTATGCAGATTATGAAGACATGATGAAAATAACAGAAGATTTGGTGAGCTCACTTGTGCAGGATCTGACCGGCGGATATAAGATTATGTATCAGGGCAAAGAACTTGATTTCACTCCGCCCTGGGAGCGACGCTCGTTTGCAAAAATCGTAAAAGAAAAATTTGATATTAATCCTGGCGATGATGTGAAGGCCATGCTTGCCAAGGTGCAACTCAAGAAGAAAGTGGCAACAGATGATACCTTGACACGTTCAGGTGTGATGAAAATGGTGGAAGATTTTCTTGATGAAGAAGCCACAAATAATCCAATTTTTTTGATTGATTATTTTACATTTTTATCACCGCTTGCCAAAGTCAAAGACGATAATCCGCTCTTGGCGCAGCGTTTTGAATGTTTTATTGCCGGCATGGAAGTGGGTAATGCTTATTCGGAGTTAAATGATCCTACTGAACAGCGTGCGCGTCTTTTGGAAGACTTGAAAGATGATACAGAAACAGGATTGCGTAGTATTGATGAAGATTTTGTTGCTGCCTTGGAATACGGCATGCCGCCTGCCGGGGGCTTGGGGATCGGCATTGATCGCCTTGTCATGATTTTGACAGATGCTTCGTCGATTCGCGATGTTATTTTGTTCCCGCTTTTGAAACCACATACCAAGAAAGAAGAAAATATTCATGACGTATGAAGGATGGATCAGTCTTCGTTACCTGACAGCGAAAAAAGAGCCTTTCCTGGCTGTGATCAATTTTGTCGCCGTGGCTGGTGTCGCGATCGGTGTCGCGGCGCTCATTGTTGTGATTGCGGTCATGACAGGATTTGATAATGATTTACGCGACAAGATCATCGGGACCAATGCCCATATCGTTGTTGAAAAAGAAATCGGGCTGAGTAACTTTAAAGCAGTCCAGCAAGAGATCATGGGCGTTAAAGGGGTTCAGGCGACAACCCCTTATGTTCAGGGGCCGTTGTTTGTTGAGTATGATGGTCAGTCCAAGGGTGTGATGGGGCGTGGCATCGATCCCAAAACAGAGCCAAGCGTTACCAAGGCCAAAGAATATTTGAAACAAGGACGTCTTGAGAATTTAGATGCCAACGGTGTTATTATTGGCAGCGAGCTTGCAAGCTTTTTGGGCAAACACTTAGGAGATCCTATTACGTTGATCTCTCCGGCTTCAGGGCTTTCGGGTGGAGGGTGGAGACGAGAGCTAAAGATTGCCGGAATTTTTACTTCAGGCATGTATGACTATGATATGAATTTATTGCTGATCCACCTTGCTAAGGCACAGGAGATCTTTCAGCTTCCTTCAGGAACCGTGAGCGGGATTGCCATTAAGATTAATAATGTTTATGATGCGCCAAAAATCAAAAGGACGCTCTACAAAACTCTTGGTTATAGTTTTCTTGTGAAAACATGGATTGATTCGAATAGGAATTTTTTTGCAGCATTAAAATTAGAGAAGTTTGCGATGTTTGTCATCTTGACGTTGATTGTATTGGTTGCGTCCTTTAATATCATCAGCACGCTTATTGTGACGGTAACGACGAAGATTAAAGATATCGGTATTTTAAAAGCGATCGGTGTTCCGCGTAAATCGATTGAGCGCATTTTTACGCTCAAGGGCTTGTCGATTGGAGTAATGGGAACTTTTTGGGGATGTGTGGGAGGTATTGGAATTAGTTTGATTTTAAAAAAATATCAGTTTATCAAGCTTCCGCAGGATATTTACTATATTGATAAATTGCCGGTGCTCTTGGAGTTGAGCGATCTATTGATGATCGCAGGCGCCGCGATGTTGATTAGTTATTTAGCAACCATTTATCCGGCAAAAAAAGCTGGTAGCCTTGAGCCCGTAGAGGCTTTGCGTTACGAATAATAATGTTGATCGCCAAAAATATTTCTAAGGTTTACATGGAAACAGAAACGCCCTTGGAGGTGCTCAAAGGTGTCGATCTTTCTATTGAGCCGGGTGAGTTTGTGAGCTTGGTGGGGCCCTCAGGGGCAGGCAAGTCAACACTATTGCATATTTTAGGCGGGCTGGATACGCCAACACAAGGCCAGGTCCTTTTAGACAGCGAAGATATTTATCAAATGACGGATCAGCGCCGATCCCTCGTGCGTAACACCAAGATCGGATTTGTGTTTCAGTTTTATCATTTATTGCCGGAATTTAACGCGCTTGAGAATGTAATTTTACCGTCGCTCATTAAACAAGGATGCTCGGGGAAAAAAGATTTGGAGCGTAAAGGATTTGCGTTGCTTCAAAAAGTGGGGATGGATAAGCGTGCCTTGCATAAGCCAAAACAGCTTTCTGGCGGAGAGCAGCAACGTTTGGCCATTGCGCGGGCGCTCATTAATGATCCCAAGATTATTTTTTGCGATGAGCCAACAGGCAACTTAGATTCTAAGGCAGGCGAAAATATTATGGCGCTTTTATTACAGCTCAATCATGATCACGGCCAAGCCGTGGTCATGGTGACGCATGACGATCATCTGGCGAGACAAGCTAAGCGGTCTGTTCATATGCAAGACGGAAAACTCATTAACTTACCTTAACAAAGGGGACTTACTATGAAGATTTATTTAAATGGAAAACTCGTGGAAAAAAAATATGCCAAGGTGTCTGTATTTGATCATGGACTTCTTTATGGGGACGGCGTGTTCGAGGGAATCCGCGCCTACAAGCGTAATGTCTTTAAGCTTAAAGAGCATATTGACAGGCTTTATGAATCGGCGCACACCTTGATGTTGAAAATACCTCTGACGAAGCAACAAATGATTGATGCCATTGTGAAAACATTAAAGGCAAATCAATTATCTGACGGGTATATTCGTGTCATTGTCAGCCGCGGCGAAGGTGATTTAGGTCTAGATCCTCGCAAGTGCAAGGGCACCGGGACCGTGATCGTTATTGCGGATAAAATTACACTTTATCCTGAAGATCTTTACTACAAGGGCATGGAAATTATTACCGTACCAACGGTCAGAAATACCAATGAGGCTGTGAACCCTCAGCTCAAGTCACTCAATTATCTTAATAATATTTTGGCAAAGATCGAGGCGACGAATTCCGGCTATGCGGAGGCCTTGATGATGGATGCACAAGGGTATGTGGCCGAGTGCACAGGGGATAATGTGTTTATTGTTAAAAAAGGTGAATTGTTGACGCCGCCGAATGCGCGATTGCGCGGGGTGACGAGGGACGCGGTGATGGCGTTAGCCAAAAAGCAAAAAATACTTGCCTATGAAAAATTGATGACACGTCATGAAATTTTTGTTGCCGATGAATGTTTTTTAACTGGAACCGCAGCCGAGATTATTCCTGTTGTCATGGTGGATAGCCGTGTGATCGGAAGCGGCCGACCAGGGCCGATGACACTAAAGCTCCTCAAAGCTTTTCATGCGATTACGTCAAAAGATGGTGTGAAATATTAGGCTTGATTTAACCATAGGGGGGGGATGATGATTTGTGATGTGTGCAAGAAGAAAAAAGCCACGGTTCATTTAACGGAAATTGTTGATGGAAAAATGGCCGAGATGCATATCTGTGAAGATTGTGCGCGTGAGCGCAGTGTTCAAATGGAACAGCAATTTGGGCTGGCAGATCTTTTAGCGGGGCTGTCTGATTTTGGTAAACAAATCAAGACAGAAGATACCGCAAAGCTGCAGTGTTCCAATTGCGGCTTGAGCTATGAAGATTTTCGCAAGCTTGGTCGTTTAGGTTGCAGTGAATGCTATAACGCCTTCCGCGGGCATTTGGCGTCGCTGCTTAAAAAAATCCACGGCTCTACTCAACATTTAGGTAAACGTCCTGTTGGAAGGTCTGTCGCGCCAACGGTCACGGTAAAAAAAGAGGCAAAGGTTGTCAAAGAAGTCAAAGAAGATTCTTTGCAGGGGCTTAAGACCAAGCTTCAGCAAGCTGTCTTGTCTGAAAATTTTGAGCAAGCGGCTATCTTGCGTGACAAAATTCGTATTTTAGAAAAAAAGGATAAAACATTATGACCGTTGACGACTTGATTAATCATACTGGAGAATGGCTCAAAGGCACAGGCCCGCAATCGCATATTGTTATGTCGTCGCGACTTCGCTTGGCGCGCAATGTTGAACGTGTTCCATTTCCGGCGCGAGCCAGTAAGAAAGATTTAGCAGAAATTATAAAAATTGCGAAAGCGGCCTTTGACGCGTCGGAATATTTTAAGAATACCATGTTTTTGAAGATCAATGAACTTGATACGCTTGATCAGCAGTTTTTGATTGAGCGGCATCTGATGAGCCATGACCATGCCGCCACCAGTGAAGGGCGAGCGATTTTGATATCTAAAGAAGAAATTCTTTCGATCATGATTAACGAAGAAGATCATTTGCGTATCCAAGTGATGCAATCCGGGTTTAATTTAAATGAGACTTGGAAAATTATTAATATGATTGATGACATTTTATCGGAAAAAATTCCTTATGCCTTTGATGAAGATTGGGGGTATTTAACGGCATGCCCCACGAATACGGGGATCGGTGTCCGCGGGTCCGTGATGCTGCATTTGCCGGCGCTCGTCATGACAAAGCAAATCAATAAAGTACTTGAGGCCATTGCGAAGCTGAGTTTTACGTCACGCGGGTTTTACGGCGAAGGAACACAGGCCACGGGAAATTTCTTTCAGATTTCTAATCAGGTCTCCTTGGGCCATAGCGAAGAAGATATTTTGCAAAACATGAATGGCTTGGTGCACCAGATTATTGAGCAAGAAGAACAGGCGCGGCAGGCCCTCCTTGTCCAAAACCGCTCCGTTCTTGAGGATAAGATTTGTCGTTCACATGGCATTTTAAGAAATGCCCATATTATTTCAAGCCAGGAAACCGTGGATCTCTTGTCGATGGTGCGGCTTGGAATTGATGTCGGTGTTATCAAAGATGTCGAAAAGCAGGCGATCAATGAACTTTTTATCATGATCCAGCCCGCTCATTTGCAAAAGCTTGAAGGAAAAAAACTAAACACGCTTGAGAGGGACGTCAAAAGGGCAAGTTTGATTCGAAGCAAATTAGGATCATAAGTTATTCTGAAACAATTGAGGAGGAGTTTATGTTTAATCGATTTACCGAACGGGCGCGTAAAGTCATTGTCTTGGCCAAAGAAGAGGCGAAGCGATTCAATCATGATTATATCGGCACGGAGCATTTATTGCTAGGGCTGATCCGCGAAGGCGAGGGTGTGGCCGCGGCTGTCTTGCAAAAGCTTGGTCTTGATCTTGAGTCGATCCGTATTGAAGTAGAAAAAGTTGTTCAGCCCGGGCCTCAGACTCAGGTGATGGGTGACATTCCTTTTACGCCGCGAAGCAAAAAAGCCCTGGAGCTTGCGGCTGAAGAGGCTCGCTCTTTAGGGCATAATTATATCGGTACGGAACATTTATTATTAGGGCTCATTCGCGAAGGCGAGGGTGTAGCGTACCGCGTTTTTTTAAACATGGGCGTTGATCTTGAGCGTGTCCGTAATGAAGTCATGGAATTATTGGGTTCTGGTATCCCTGGTTTTGGGACTCAAGATCAAGCTAAAAAAGGAAAGACGCCGGCGATTGATGCCTATGGACGAAATCTTAACAAGCTTGCCCGAGAAGGGAAGCTTGACCCTGTGATCGGGCGAAAAGCGGAAATTGAGCGCATTGTCCAGATCTTAACACGGCGTACAAAGAATAATCCTGTCTTGATTGGTGAAGCGGGGGTTGGAAAAACAGCCATTGTCGAAGGGCTTGCTCAGCTTGTTATTAACGGAGATGTGCCGGAGAATCTTCGGGAAAAAAATATTATCGTTCTTGATCTCGCCATGATGATTGCAGGAACAAAATATCGCGGCCAATTTGAAGAGCGCATCAAGGCGGTTATGGATGAAATCAAACGGTCAAAAAAGATCGTTCTTTTTATTGATGAAATTCATACCCTTGTTGGCGCAGGCGCTGCGGAAGGGGCCATTGATGCGGCGAATATTTTAAAGCCAGCCTTGGCCCGTGGAGAAATTCAATGCATTGGGGCAACTACCATTGATGAATACCGCAAGAATATTGAAAAAGATGCGGCTCTCGAGCGACGCTTCCAAACCATTGTTGTCGAGCCTCCGTCGGTTGAGGAAACAATTCAAATTTTAAAAGGGTTACGGGATAAATATGAAGCGCATCATCGTGTTAAATATTCCGATGAAGCCCTTGAGGCCGCGACAAAGCTTACGGATCGATATGTCACAGGTCGATTTTTGCCTGACAAGGCGGTTGATATTTTAGATGAGACCGGAGCCAGAGCAAGTTTAAAGGTCATGGCGGTTCCTGAAGAAATTAAAAAGAAAGAAGAAGAAATTGAAGAGTTGCGTGAAGAGAAAGAGACATATATAAAAAGTCAGGATTTTGAAAAAGCCGCGCAAATGCGTGATAAAGAACGGGAAGCGCGTGAACAGCTTGACCAAAAACGACGTGAGTGGCTTCAAAAGCGCGATTCTGTTGTTCAGACGATTACCGAAGAAGACATCGCGCGTGTCATTTCTCAGTGGACGAAAATTCCCTTGATCCGTTTGGAGCAAAAGGAAAGCGAGAAGCTCCTGAAACTTGAAGAAAATCTTGCAAAATCCGTGATTGGACAGGAGGAAGCGATTAGCGCGATTGCCCGCGCTGTGCGTCGCTCACGTGCCGGGATCAAGAATCCGTTGCGCCCGATCGGGTCGTTCATGTTTTTAGGGCCCACCGGCGTTGGAAAAACTTTGCTGGCTCGGGTTCTTTCTGAATTTATGTTTGGAGATGAAAACGCCATTATTCAGATCGATATGTCCGAATATATGGATAAATTTAATGTGTCGCGGCTGATCGGAGCTCCTCCAGGATATGTTGGATACGAAGAGGGCGGCCAGTTAACGGAAAAGGTGCGTCGTCGGCCATATTCCATTGTTCTTTTGGACGAAATCGAAAATGCGCATCAAGATGTTTTCAACCTTCTTTTGCAAGTCTTAGAAGATGGCCGATTGACCGACAGCTTGGGACGGAAGGTTGATTTTCGTAATACGATCGTGATCATGACATCAAACGTTGGCGCCGAAATTTTACGTCAAAAAGGGTCTTTGGGTTTTGCTTCACAAGATACAGAGGTGACGTATCAAGACATGAAACAGCGTCTCTTGGATGAAATCAAAAAGACATTTAAACCGGAATTCTTAAACCGTCTAGACGACATCATTGTCTTCCAGTCTTTGACAAAAGAAAACCTCCAGCGCATTGTTGATTTGGAAATTAAAGAGGTTGCCGATCGCCTGAGGGAGAAAAATATTTCTATCCAATTGTCGCCTGAAGCGGTGGAATTTTTTGTGACAAAGGGGTTTGACCCCACATTTGGTGCTCGGCCTCTTAAGCGAACCATTCAGCGCTTTTTAGAAGACCCTCTGGCGGAAGAAATTATTGCCGGGCGATTTGCTGAGGGAAGCACCATAAACGTTAAGCATGATAAGCATAAGGATATTTTGATTTTTGAATAAGTCATGAAGCAAAAATGCTTATTCCTTATTACGGTTTTTTTGCTTCTCGGGGTTTCTTTTGCGTCGGCAGAATCCTTTTGTTCTTTTGACGGATTTTGGGATGTTGCCAAGAAAGAAGGCAAGCTTACTGCTGTCTTTGCACAGGGGGGGCGAGTTACCCTTTTGGGTGTAGAAAAAAAGCCTTGGGTCATTGATTTTCGTGTTGACCTTGAGAGGATTAAATTATTACTATTTGATATTACAACCGTAATAAGCGGGACGGCCAGCGTTGTCTCGTCGCCTGCAGGACAGATGGTTATTGAAGGGGTTCTCGGGGGCGATCAGGATAATACTTTTTCGGAAGGGTTGCCTCGGACCGTTCAGGGAAAGTTTGAGATTCGAGAAGGTAAAGTTTTTTTAAAAAATTGTACGTGGAACGGCTTTGATTTGAACGGGGATTTTTCGCTTGGTTCTCCTCGTCAAGTGGATTTGGTTTTGCGTGCACATCATGTTTTGTTATCTGATATTTTTTCATGGCTGGGCCGAGAGGACAAGCTTGCCGAAGGGGATGTTTCAGGAGAGATTCATTTTTCAGGATTGTCTGATTATTTGACTATGGATGGCAAGCTTTCTTCTGCAGGTCAAATGGGAGATTTTCGCTACGATAATATTACGGCGGGTTTTGAAGGATTTTATCCTGTTGTGAAGCTTGTAGAGACGAGCGTAACCCAAGAGGGGGGGATTAGTTTCTTCTTGGAAGGAAATATTGATTTATCAAATGGGTTTAAAGATTTCTCTGAGCAGTTAGCGAAAATGAAAATGTTACCGTTGATTCGCCAAACGGATGTTGACCGGGAGTGGACGATACGGAGGGACACGGAAGGGCAAAAGACAGGCGAAACAGAATTTAAATATCGGTTGCGTAGAGAGCGTGAAGTTTCAGGTGTTGCCGAAGGCGGCATGCTGACGATCGAACGCAGCATTAAATTTTAGATGAAATTGTGATCTTGTTTGCCTTCGCATCGAAGATGCGGAGAAAATTTGCTCAGCAAATTTACGTCGCCTAAAAGGCTCCGTAAAATTGGAGCTCATTTATGAAAACAAAAACACTTTTTATTTGCCAAGAATGCGGGACACAGTCTTCTGGATGGTTGGGCCGTTGCCCGGGGTGTCAAAACTGGAATACCTTTGTGGAAGAAGCGCTTGAGCCTTCTGTACCAACGACACGCCCGGCTCTTGTGTCGACGCAAGGGCCTGTTTTGCTTCATGAAGTATTAAGCGATGAAGAACGCAGATTTCATACCGGCAACGATGAGCTTGACCGTGTTTTAGGCGGTGGGATTGTCCCCGGATCCGTTGTCCTCTTGGGTGGGGATCCAGGGATTGGCAAATCGACCCTTGCCCTGCAAGCCGGGTGCCTTTTGGCAGATAAAGGGCATAAAGTTTTTTACGTGAGCGGCGAAGAATCTGTGAAACAGGCAAAAATGCGCGCGGACCGATTATCTGAAAAAAATAATAGCAAACTTTATATTGTTAACCAGATTGACCTTGATACGATTTTTCAGCAGATGCAGGAGCTTAAGCCTGATATTGTTGTGATTGATTCAATTCAGGTTGTTTTTCAAAAAGATATTACATCTTCTCCTGGTAGCGTGAGCCAAGTGCGTGAATGTGCATCGCTGTTGACACAGTTTGCCAAAGCCAAAGGCATTGCCCTGATTATTATTGGTCATGTAACCAAAGAAGGAATGCTGGCGGGTCCTCGCGTCTTGGAGCATTTGGTTGATACGGTTTTATATTTTGAAGGTGAGCGGTATTCAATGTATCGCATCTTGCGCACAACAAAAAATCGTTTCGGATCGACCAATGAAATCGGTGTTTTTGAAATGACGTCGAGTGGTTTGAAGGAAGTTTTAAATCCATCGGAGATTTTTTTGGCGGAAAGGCCGGCGGATGCCTCAGGATCCGTGGTTGTTCCGATCCTCGAGGGCACGAGGCCATTCTTAGTGGAAATTCAAGGGCTTGTGAGCCGTGCGAATTTTGGCATGGCGCGACAAAAGGCGCAAGGCTTTGATGCAAATCGCTTGGCACTTTTGGCTGCGGTCCTGGAGAAAAAACTTGGACTTTCTTTGCAGGATAAAGATATCTTTTTGAATGTTGTTGGCGGGGTTCGCGTTGTTGATCCCGCGGCAGATTTAGCGGCCACCATCGCTGTCGCTTCAGCGCTGCTCGACAAAAAGATTTCTTCGGATATTGTTGTCTTGGGTGAAGTTGGGCTTTCGTCAGAGGTCAGAAGCGTCAGCCATGCGGCGGTACGTATTAACGAGGCGCAAAAACTTGGATTTAAACGTTGTCTCTTGCCAAAAAATAATCTTAAAGGAAAAGAAATTAAAAAGGGCAAGATCGAGCTGATTGCGGTTGAATCGGTTCGAGAAGCCTTGGATGTTTTATAAAAATTAAACATAGGAGAGCACATGACATTATTTATCGTTCGTTTATTTTTTCTTATTATTAGCGCAACGGTCGGGTATCAGGTGGGGGATATCTCAGGTTTTGGCACAGTAGGTATTTTTGTCGGGACGGGCTTTGGATTGCTACTCATGTTTTTTGAAACCAAAATGTATCGGGTGTCTTTGCGCGGACTTTCGAGCATGGTTTTTGGTTTGGTTTTGGGGATGGCGATTGCAAAACTTGTCACAGATATTTTAGCCCTTTTGCCGCTTGGGGAATACCTTCTTTCTCTTTTCAAAGTTATCTTGACGATTGTTTTTTGTTATCTGGCGATTACCATGGCCTTGCGCGGAAAAGATGATTTTAACCTGATTATTCCCTATGTACGATTTCGTAAAGAAAATTTTTATGAAAATGTTGTCATCCTGGATACGAGCGCCATTATCGATGGCCGTATTATGGACGTTTGCAAGACAGATTTTTTTCAAGCGCGTTTGGTTGTGCCGCGATTTGTCTTAAAAGAATTGCAAACCTTGTCAGATTCCAAGGATGCGATTAAGCGTGAGCGCGGCCGACGGGGCATGGAGATCTTGCGTCAGATGCAAAAAGACACCACCATTGATGTTAAGGTGCATGAAGATGACTTTTTGGATATTGCCGATGTGGATGACAAGCTTTTGCATCTTGCCAAGCGCATTGAAGCGCGTATTTGTACAACGGATTTTAATTTAAATCGTAATGCCGGTATTCAGGGGATCAAAATTCTTAACATCAATGAACTTGTCAATGCCGTTAAGCCCGTTGTGTTTCCTGGGGATCGTATTAATATCAAGCTTGTTAAGGAGGGCACAGAGCATCAGCAAGCGGTTGGCTATTTGAGCGACGGAACCATGATCGTTGTGGCGGATGCAAGACACCTCATTGGGCATGATGTTTCTGTTGAGATCACATCAGCGATCCAAACGCAGGCCGGCCGAATGATTTTTGGAAAAATAAAAACATGAAAACGCAGGCCATTATTGTCGCGGCAGGAAGAGGAACAAGGCTTAAGGCGCAGTGCCCCAAGCCGCTTATTGCCATCAACAATAAACCTTTGCTGGCCTACAGCCTTGAAGTTTTTCAAAAGTGTTCGCTGGTGGACAGTATCATTGTTGTTGCGCCGAAAGATTCTTTGAAAAGTTTTGAGAAGGCCATTAAAAATAGCGGCCGCAAGAAATTTGTTCGCTGCGTTGCCGGAGGCAAGCGGCGTTGTGATTCTGTGGCTAATGGCTTGAAGGCCCTTGATCGCGACACGCAGTTTGTGGCTGTTCATGATGGGGCAAGGCCTTTTTTGACAGATAAGATTCTTCGCAAATGTATTTTGATAGCGAAAAAGCGCAAGGCCGCGATTGTTGCAGTTCCTGTCAAGCCAACCGTCAAGCGCGTCAATCCTCGTTCGCTTACGGTGCGACAAACGCTTAATCGGGATGAGCTTTGGGAAATCCAAACACCGCAAGTTTTTGAAAAGCAAATTCTTTTGAAGGCCTATGCGCGATTAGGTGTCGAAACACCAACGGATGACGCACAGCTCGTTGAGCGTCTTGGGATCGGTCCGAAGGTCGTTTTGGGGGATTATCGAAACATCAAAATTACAACGAACGAAGATTTAGCATTTGCCAGATTTCTTTTAGCAAAGGAATAATATGAAGCGCATTGGAATTGGATACGATATTCATCGGTTAGTTGAGGGGCGCAAGCTTGTTTTAGGCGGGCTTGAAATTCCTTTTAAAAAAGGGCTCTTGGGGCATTCGGACGCGGATGTCCTCACGCATGCGATCTGTGACGCCTTGCTCGGTGCTTTAGGCGAGGGAGACATCGGCGAACATTTTCCCGATACGGATGCACGCTATAAACATATTTCCAGTTTTATCTTGCTTAAAGAGGTTAAGAAGCTTGTCGATAGCCACGGCTATGGCATTGTTAATGTCGATACGACCGTGATCGCCGAGCAGCCAAATTTAAAACCATTTAAGCCAAAGATACGCGCTCTTTTAGCCGAAGCGTTAGGCATTCCTCTGGAGGCGATGAGCGTTAAAGCAAAGACACATGAAGGGTTGGCTTTTGGCCCTAATGGCGAAGAAGCGATCGTCGCGCATGCCATTGTTTTGTTATCAAAATAACCAGGAGGCTGTGATGATGTTTTTTTTGAATATTATTTTGGTTTTTTTAGTTTGGTATTTTTTTGTTGCTGCTGTATTTGCCCAAGAAATTAAATCTGCCCAGGAAAGAGATCCGGCGGCGAAAGGCAATTTTCAAATTATTTTTCTTTACTGTGGATTGCATGCGATTATCGCGTATCGGCTATCGCATTTTTTATGGAAACATAAAATTCCTTTCTTGCCGCGTCTGATTTCGCAGACGGCTCGTTTTTTTACAGGGATTGAAATTCATCCTGGTGCCCAAATCGGACAGGGACTCTTTATTGACCACGGAATGGGCGTTGTGGTCGGCGAGACAGCGGTGATTGGAAATCATGTTACGCTGTTTCAAGGCGTGACACTGGGTGGGACAGGAAAAGAAACAGGGAAGAGGCATCCTACCTTGGGCGATCATGTCGTTGTTGGGGCAGGCGCTAAAGTATTAGGTAACATTACCATTGGTAGCAATTCTTATATTGGGGCCAATGCCGTTGTTTTAAGAGATGCTCCTCCAAACACGACGGTCGTTGGCGTGCCTGGGCATGTGACGAAACAAGACGGAAAGAAAATCGATCGCGCCATGGATCACATTCATGTCTTAGACCCTGTGATGCAGCAACTTGATGATTTGCAAAAAAGAATTGAAGAACTAGAGAATAAAGAAAAGAAATAGCGCATGGAAATCCAGATCCATAATTCCTTAAGCAATAAAAAGCAAGTTCTTAAACCCCTCAAGGCTAAGACGATCAATATGTATTCTTGCGGGGTCACGGTCTATGATCGATGCCATATTGGTCATGCGCGCAGCCTTTATGTCTTTGATGTGATCCGCCGATATTTAAAATATCGAGGTTATCAGGTTTTTTTCATTCGAAACATTACCGATATTGACGACAAGATCATCAATCGCGCACAAGAACTGAAGAAAGACTGGCGCGAAGTGGTGGATGAAAACATTAAAGCGTACAAAAATGATTTAAGATCATTAGGGATCTTAGACGCTGATGAAGAGCCTCGGGCCACAGAACATATTCCTGACATCATTAAGCATATTGAAGGGCTGATTGCTAAAGGCTATGCCTATCCTCAAGATGGTGATGTGTATTTTAGCGTGCGGCAGTTTGAAGGCTATGGGAAGCTTTCCGGCCAAAGCATTGAAAAGATGCAGGAGGCCGTGCGCATTGAAAAGGGTGACAAGAAAAAAGATCCGCTAGATTTTGCTTTATGGAAGAAATCAAAAGAAGGGGAGCCGTTTTGGGATAGCCCGTGGGGCCCTGGGCGGCCGGGCTGGCATATTGAATGCTCGGCCATGAGCATGAAATGTGCGAAGACCCCAACGCTTGATATTCATGCTGGCGGCCGCGATTTGATTTTCCCTCATCATGAGAATGAAGTGGCTCAAAGCGAAGCCTTGACGGGAAAGCCATTTGCCAATTACTGGATCCATCATGGGCTTTTGACCATTAATAGTCAGAAAATGTCAAAGTCATTGGGGAATTTTATCACGATTGAAGAGGCGCTAAAAGAGTACGTAAGTGACGACCTTAAATTTTTCTTTTTATCTTCGCAGTACTCGAGTCCAATCGATTACACTAAGGAGAAAATGAGGGAAGCGTCAGCGAATAGAACAAAAGTAAAGATTTTTTTACAGCGGATAGAAGACGCGATAAAGAACCATGCGGATTCCGCGCTGAAAAAAGAAGATTTTGTCATCAAACGAAAAAGTGAATTTGAAGCAGCGATGGATGATGATTTTAATACACCAAAGGCATTAGGAGCATTGTTTAATCTTGTAACGGACGTTAATCGTTTTATGGATGACCATCAAGGAAACATCGCGGAATGCGTAGGCGCTTTACGCTATGTTGAGGAAGTTGCAAGAGTCATTCTTGAGCAGGTCTTTGGTTTTTGGTTATTTACGGCCAGGGATTTGCTTGCGGTTGAGGAGAATAATTTGTTTGTGGAAAGAGCCGAAGCGCGCAAGAATAAGGATTTTAAACGCTCTGATGAGCTTCGGGACGCGCTGAAAGCGCGTGGTATTATCGTCGAGGACGGTAAAGAAGGGCAGACATGGCGAAGAGGGTAAAGGGGGTATTCATCACCTTTGAAGGATCAGAGGGGTGCGGCAAAAGCACGCAGGTCAAACTGTTATGTGCCTTTTTAAAGAAACAAATGAGGAATGTTCTTTGGATCCGGGAACCCGGCGGAATTAAGATCAGCGAAAAGATCCGTGATATTCTTTTAGATGATAAAAATAAAGAGATGGCTAAATCTTGTGAGGTCTTGCTTTATATGGCAGCCCGTGCTCAGTTGGTTGAAGAAAAAATTTTTCCTGCGCTTAAGAAAGGAGCCGTTATTGTCTGTGATCGTTTCTTAGATTCCACGCTTGCCTATCAAGGGTATGGGTGCGGGGTGAATATAAAATTTATTAAACAAATGGGTAGCTATGTGACACAGAATATAAAGCCCGACTTGACTTTTCTTTTGGATCTGGAGACGCACAAGGGTTTGTCGCGCATTCAAAAACCCAAAGACCGTATTGAACAGCGCTCACTACATTATCATAACCGTGTTCGTCAAGGGTATTTGGCAATTGCCAAACAAGAACCTCGACGCGTTAAAGTGATCGACGCGGGTCAAACTCGCGAAGAAATACAAACCATCATTCAGCAACATGTTGTAAGGCTTTTACATTTATGATGACCGCAGAGCATTTTGTTTCCCATGATATGATCAACCGATTCGCTAAGCTGCTGGAGATTAAGCGTCTTGCCCATGCCTATCTTTTTGCTGGGCCTAAACGCACGGGAAAAAGTGAAACAGCGTTGTCTGTTGCCAAGCTTGTCAATTGCGACCGGCCAACAAAAGAAGGGTTTTGCGATACGTGTGCGTCATGTTTGAAAATTAACAGCCATCGGCACCCGGATGTTCATATGACGGCGCCAGGTGAGGACTCGATCAAGATTGATGATATCCGCGAAATTCTTACACAGTCACAGCTTCGCTCCTTTGAAGCCAAGATCAAGGTCTTTATTGTTGCCGATGTTGATCGCTTAACTTTGGAAGCGGGGAATGCGCTGTTAAAAACGCTTGAAGAACCAACAAAAGACACTTTGATTTTACTGACCACCTCTGTTCTTGACAGGGTATTGGATACGATCAAATCTCGCTGTCAGGTATGTTTCTTTTTTCCCTTGAGCCGTGAGACACTTAAGAAAAGATTTTCAGCTGATCAGCAGGTGAGTGACCTGGAGTCTCATTTTTTGGCTTATTTTTCCGAAGGGTGTCCCGGGCGCATTGCCGAAGGCGAATCCAAAGATGTGCTGAAAAGGCGAAACGAGATCATCGATCAGTTTGTTCTTTCTGACAATGATGAGACGTACTTAAAAAAAATCCTTGAAGATGACCGCAAGACAGCGGAAATGATTCAATTTTTGTTCTGCTGGTTCAGGGATCTGATGTTGTTTCAATTTAATATTACGAAGGCTCACCTAGTTAATGCCGATCGCGTTGCTGATCTTGAGCGATCCAGCCGTAACTACAGTTTTGAAGAGCTAAGCGACATTCTGGATGATTTGACAAAAACCAGAAAGGCATTGGACGACAATTTTAACGTTAAGATACCACTAGCTTTGCTTAAGGAGAAGATATGGAAAAAGTAGTTCAGGTGCAGCTTGGCGAGTTTCGAGGATTGGGATTATATAACCTTAAAGATATGGAATGTAAGCGCGATGATTGCGTGATCTTGAGTGCTGACCGGGGAACGGAATATGGGCGAGTTGTTTGTGAAGTTGAGTCGGGAGCCGATGTTAACATCGAGAATCTTCCCGGGAAGATTATTCGGATTGCCAATGAAGAAGATCTAACCCGTATTGCACGTAACAGGGAAAAGGCAAAACAGGGAATTCAAACCTGCGTCAAAAAGGTTGAAGAGCAAAAATTGCAAATGAAGGTTGTTCATTGCGAATACAGTTTTGACAATAGCAAGGTCGTGTTCTTCTTTATTTCTGAAGAACGTGTTGATTTCCGTAATCTTGTTAAAGAGCTTGCCGGTATTTTTCATGCACGTATTGAACTTAAACAGATCGGTGTACGTGATCAGGCGAAAGCCATTGGCGGCTTGGGCTGCTGTGGCCGCTCTTTGTGTTGCCATTCCTATATGCGGGAATTCATTCCCTTAACCATCAAAATGGCTAAAGAGCAGGATCTTCCGATTAATCCGACGCGTATTTCCGGCGTGTGCGGGCGCATCAAATGCTGTATGGCTTATGAAGCACCACTTTATCGGCAATACGCTAAGGGGATGCCAAAGCGCGGAGCAAAGATCACAACGCCTCAGGGCAAGGGTGAGGTTTTCGATGTTAATTATCTTGAACGCAGCGTTAAGGTAAATCTCGGCGAAGGCAAGACAACAAAGGTCATGTTTGGAAAGGGTGACGATGAGTAAATTTTATGTCACAACCCCTATTTATTATGTCAACGACAAGCCGCACATTGGCCATGCGTATACGACTATTTTGGCGGACGTCCTTTCTCGCTTTCATCGAGGTCAAGGCGACGAGGTATTTTTCTTAACGGGTTTGGATGAACATGGGCAAAAGGTTCAGCAAGCCGCGCAGGCGCGGTCTTTAAGCGAGCAAGCGCATTGCGATGATTTGGCGCCACGGTTTACTGATCTCTGGGCAAAGCTTGGGATCGAGTACAGCGATTTTATCCGCACCACACAACCCCGCCATGTGAAGGTTGTCCAAAGTGTTTTGCAAAAAGTCTACGAGGCCGGGGATATCTACGTTGATGAATACGAAGGCTGGTACTCGGTTGCCGAAGAGCGTTTCATTACGGATACGGAAAAAGATTCTGGTGCGTTTCGTGATGTGAAAAAGCTTAAGGAACGTAATTGGTTTTTTAGGATGAGCAAATATCAACAGAGGCTTATCGATCATATCAATCAGCATCCGGGATTTATCGCCCCTGAACATCGTCAAAATGAAATATTAGGATTTCTTAAACAGCCGTTAGGGGATTTATGTATTTCACGGCCGAAGACACGTATGAGCTGGGGCATTGAGCTTCCCTTTGATAAAGAGTATGTGACGTATGTTTGGTTTGATGCGTTATTAAATTATATTACAGGGATTGGTTACGGTAGCGATGAGAAAATATTTAAGAAGTGGTGGCCGGCCTCTGTGCATCTTCTAGGCAAGGATATCTTGACCACGCACAGTGTGTATTGGTCGACCATGCTTTTTTCGTTAGGCCTGCCGCTTCCGGAAAAGATTTTTGCGCATGGCTGGTGGTTGATCGGCGAAACCAAAATGAGCAAGAGCCTGGGCAACGTTGTTAATCCTTTTGATCTTGTTGACCAATACGGAGTTGATGCGGTGCGTTATTTTCTCATGCGGGAAATGATCTTGGGTCAAGACGCCAATTTTACGCCGGAACTTTTTGTGAAACGCTACAATAGCGATCTGGCCAATGATTTTGGAAATCTTTTAAATCGAGTGAGCGGTCTGATCGGAAAATATTTTGATAAAAATATTCCGCCGGTTCAGGAATTAAGCCCGGAAGACAAAGCCATTGAAACCATGGCAATCGACCTGCATACGCGGGTCAAGGCGCATATTGCTGATTTTCGTGTTGATGAAGCGATCGAAGAAGTGATGAAGCTTGTGCGAAGCGTCAACGCGTACTTGGAAAAACAAGCGCCTTGGAAAGTTGCCAAGACCGATCTTACGCGCGCGGGGATGATCCTTTATGTTGCGACGGAAAGTTTGCGCATAAGCGCTGTTTTGTTATCGCCTGTGATGCCGTGGAAAACTGATGTCGTCCTGGATATTTTAAGTGCTAAGGGCACAGAACCTGTCTGGGGAAAATTAACTTCAGGCGTTGTGTTCAAAAGTCATGAGGCCCTCTTTCCTCGCATTGAGCAAGAGGCTGTATAAAGGAAATTATGGCTATCCCGACAATAGTCTGGTCGCAGAATTGTGTTCGCATTATTGATCAGCGCAAGCTTCCGTTAAAACTTCAATTTATTAATTGTAAAAATTTAAAAACACTCTGGCATGCCATCAAAACGCTCGCGGTGCGCGGAGCGCCTGCCTTGGGCGCAGCGGCCGGGTTTGGCGTTTTGTTAGCTGAACGCAGTATTAAAACGAAGAGTAGAAAAAGATTTGATCAACAGCTTAAAAAATATTGTGTTTACATTGGTTCTTCTCGTCCCACCGCTGTCAATTTATTTAATGCCTTGGATCGCATGAAAAATGTTTTGGCGCGTTATCCGCGCGCGACGGTTGCGCAAATACGCGTGCTTCTTAAAAAAGAAGCTATGGCGATCTTTCAAGAAGACCGGGTTGTGTGCCGTCAAATGGGGAAGCATGGCGCGCGTTTTATTAAAAATGGGTTTTCTGTTTTAACGGTGTGCAACGCCGGGGCTCTGGCCACGGTTGATTTTGGTACCGCGCTTGGCGTGATGTACGCGGCCAAGCAACAAAAAAAGAAATTTAAAGTTTTTGCCTGCGAGACAAGGCCTCTCTTGCAGGGTGCGCGGTTAACCGCGTGGGAGCTTTTGCGTGAGCACATTGACACGACGCTTATTTGCGACAATATGGCGGCAACGTTGATGGCACAGGGGAAGATCGACGTGATTTTCACCGGCGCAGACCGTATTGCGTTAAATGGTGATACGGCAAATAAGATCGGAACCTATAACCTGGCGGTCTTGGCCAAGCATCACAAAATTCCTTTTTATATCGTTGCCCCTGAAACGACTTTTGATAAAAAAATTAAAACGGGTCGGCAAATCCCCATTGAAGAACGTGACGGAAAAGAGATCTTATATCTGGCCGGCAAGCGCATCGCAGCTTTAGGCGTCAAAACTTACAATCCTGCCTTTGATGTGACGCCGCATGAGTTGATCAGCGGTATTGTTACGGAAAAAGGCATTATTCGTCCGCCCTTCATAAAGAATATTCGGAAAATTTTTGTTTAACATGTCTGATAAAAATAAAAAATCATTAACTGCGCTTGGGGAATTTGGGTTGATTGCACGCTTGGCCAAGAAAACCTTTGTGGCAAAGCATGTTGTCAAGGGCATCGGCGATGATACGGCAGTGTTGCCGTTGACCCGCAAGAAATATCTGCTTTTTTCAACAGATCTATTGTGCGAAGGCGTGCATTTTACAAAAAAAGAAGATCCGTTTTTGATTGGGCGCAAAGCTTTGGCTTGTTCTTTAAGCGATATTGCTGCCATGGGCGGGGTAGCCACATCCGCGGTCGTGTCAGTGGGTTTGCCCAAGAGCTGCCCGGTTCATGTTGTTGACGAGATCTACCGCGGCATCAACACGCTTGCCAGAAAATTTAAAACGAGCATCGTGGGCGGCGATACGGTTCAAAATAAAACGATCATCATCAATGTTGCCATGCTGGGCGAAGTGGAAAAGACAAAGCTTGTGTTGCGCTCAGGCGCAAAAACAGGTGATCAGATTTTTGTCACAGGCCCGCTAGGTCGATCGCTTACGACCAAAAAACATCTTTTGTTTACTCCTCGCCTCAATGAAGCGGCGTATCTTGTGTCGCATGTTAAACCCAATGCCATGATCGATATTTCCGACGGGCTTGCTGCGGATTTGGGCCATATTTTGGAAGAAAGCAAGAAGAGTGCTGTGCTTGATGAAGTCGCGATCCCTAGGATGAAGGGGGCCTCGCTTACAGACGCTTTGCATGATGGCGAGGATTTTGAGCTTGTTTTTATGCTTTCAAGAAAGCAAGCGTCAAAGATATTTATGCAAAAACACGTGAAGGTATTCTGGATCGGTGAAATTATAGGGCAGGGCCGCGGACTTTCGTTACGCGATGCAAAAGGGAAAATTAAGAAAATAAATTTTAAAGGTTATAAACATTTTTAAGTAAACTGCGATTGATTGTTATCAGTCCTTTGCGCCATGACAAGAAAAATTCTATCAAAGAAGCCAGAAGAAACTCTCGCCCTCGGTCGCAGGATAGCTGCACGCTTAAAGCCGGGTGATATTGTTTGCCTTTTGGGGCAATTGGGCAGCGGAAAAACTGTGTTGACAAAGGGCATCGCAAAAGGGTTAGGGCTAAAAGATAGCATGGTGAGCAGCCCGACATTTACATTTTTAAATATCTATGAAGGCAAGACCAATCTTTATCATTTTGATCTTTATCGTATTGAAAAACTCCGCGAGCTTGAAGGTCTTGGCATGGAAGAATTTTTATACGGACAAGGCATTTGTGTGATTGAATGGGCCGAGCGGCTTGGGAGTTTTTTGCCTGAAAATTATTTAGAAGTTAAGATCCATCATAAAAATGAGACAACCCGTGAGCTTGTGCTATCGACAAAAGGCACATGCTCGGATCATTTATTAATGGCAGAAACAAAATGAATATCTTAGCCCTTGATACATCAACAAAAAATTTTAGCCTGGCGGTTTTA
>Ga0172369_10000712_pt1 | contig 49343 bp, 61 predicted proteins | sample LakKiv25m_FD_114539 | JGI IMG/M metagenome (GOLD analysis project Ga0172369, IMG submission 114539) | Freshwater microbial communities from Kabuno Bay, South-Kivu, Congo - kab_022012_11.25m | ecosystem: Environmental > Aquatic > Freshwater > Lake | place: Democratic Republic of the Congo...
GGTTGATTCCGTGTAGGCTGGACATACCCACCCCAGACGAAACCATAAGGCGTTTCCACGAAGCGTTGATTGATCCGCCCTGGCATGGTGCCAACCAGTTCATGCAACCACGGAATAACACTGTCTTCATACAGCGCGCCGACGCTCTGGCTGCTCCCATCGGGCCGCGCGTAAACATCCATCTTACCAACCGTAATGCGGCCCAGTTTCTCTGCCTGCGGAAAATCGGGCAGAGAAACTTTTGCAAACGGGCGGAAAGTCAACGTGCCTGCGCTGAACGCCGCAAGCTTGAGAAAATCGCGGCGCGATATAAGATTATTATTTCTGCTCATTTATGAGGTTCGCTTGAATGCTGGCAATTGAATGAATAAGTTGCCTTCTTCGATCTTGGTCACGAATTCATCCAATGGACGCGGCGGTGGGCCGCTAATATTCTTGCCGAGAATATCAAAGTGACCGTCATGGCAGGGGCTGATGTAGTGTTGGACATCGGAATGCCAATTTACATGACAACCAAGATGTGTACAGATGTTTGAGAACACCCGAACGTTTTTCTCATCCTGGCGCACTACAAACACGCCATAACTCATGCCCGTCCTTTCCCAGCCATTCGCGCTGGTGCGAGCGAACTGGAATAACTTGGGAATACCGAGCGGATAATCATTAAGCGCGCCGAGATTGATCCAGGCATCTTCTTCGCTTTTTCGGAGTGCAGGTGAGATCAGATAAGCGATGGCAGGGATTCCTATTACTGCGCCGATGAATCCACCTACAAAAACGGTCGTCGCTTTGATGAAATCACGGCGGCTAAGGTTTTTATCCTTGAAATTAGACATATCAGCCTCTACAAAATAAATTACATGTTCACTTCAACTGCCACACAAAGATGCGCGAAGATGCATCCACGTTGACAATGGTGAGTGTGAGTTTGCTTGCACCGCCAAGAATGGATTTGCCATCCTTCAACTCGGGAAAGATCAGTTTCCCGTCTACATGATGACCGCCGCGCGGTGCATCCCATAAAGTGGCTTGAACAGAAACGCCTGCATCGGTTGTGAGTGTGGCAAGCGTTGCGAGATCCATGCTCAAATCGCCGGAATGAGTATTCAAGACAACGTCAAATTCAATTTTGTCAGATGAATTGCTCAGGTTCAAGGGTGTGACGTCTACAGTAACTGAACCTTGTTGGTCGGAGCGAGTTAAATCAGCGGGCGCGTTCGCATCAGTCGCAGACGAGGGAGCGGCTGCCGTTGAAGTTAAAACGGGAACAGGCTGAAGTCCAGATGGCGAAGTCGCCGAAGGGGGATTCGTGCTGGCTTGCGATGGAGCGCAAGCCGCGAGGATCATGGTCAAAGTCAAGAAAAGGGGCAGGGCAAATCGTTTCATTTAGTCTCCAAAACAGGTAATTGTTGAGTGGGTTGTAATTTTTGTCGTTCACGATAAATAACGACCAGCATGGCAATAATGCCAATTATGTTCATGCCGAGGCTCACAAGCATGAAAGGACGCTGATAGCGCGTGAGGAAAGTGGCTGCGGCGCTTAGGCCAAGGATGGGTAGAACATCCGCGACGTGATGGATGCAACAAGCTACCATTGCAGTGGTGGAGGTCACGCCATTTGTACCCATTATGGTGCCTGTGTGGCCCGTGGTCATGGTTGAAATAAATAGACGAAAGCGCAAAATGGAATATAGTGCAGTCTGAATGCCAAAGCCGATCCAAATCGGCACAACGTACCAACGGTTAAGCAGGAACTGACTGGCGGTATAATTCCAACCTTGTGCCCAAGTAAGGAGACTAAAATAGACTCCTGCGATGAGGGTGGAACCCAATAGAAAAGCCCCAAGTGGAATTAGATTACGTTTCACCATTGAACTCCTTCCTATGATGATAGTCTTTGTGTCTCTGAGTGTCTTGCGCCAGATAGCCGTAATGGCGATAGGCAATTTTGCTTATTTGAGCATGGGTCAGGTTGCCCTTCGAGAATCGGTGAAGAACTCCTAAAATGAAATAGCAATCCTGCTATGGATGTTCGCTGTGAATTCGCCTATCGAAAGAATGCTCAATCTATCCAAAGAAGGTCTATAATCAAAAAATGTCCAACGTTGCTGTCCGAGTCCGACCAATGCCCTCCCGCTCGATTGGTGATTTGATATCACGCCACTGGCTTGTGATATTCTTTGTCGTTTATGGCTTGTGGGTTTGGCTTCCCTGGCTGACTCCCATCCTGATGCGAATTGGCTGGGATGGGGCAGGCAGAGCTTTGTATTTCTTCTACTCGTTTTTCTGCCACCAACTGCCTGAGCGCTCATTCTTCCTCTTCGGACAGAAGAGTATGTATTCACTGAAGGAAGTTCAAGCCGCTTGGCAGAATACACTCAACCCGCTGATCTTACGGCAATTCATTGGTAATGAAGTTATGGGATGGAAGGTCGCCTGGTCTGATCGTATGGTTTCGTTCTACACCAGTGTATGGATTTTCGCAGTGTCCTGGTCGCCGTTCCGCCGCAAAGTCAAGCCCTTGGCGTGGTGGGGTTTCGCTTTGTTCCTGCTTCCCATTGCTCTCGATGGTGGAACGCATACTATCAGCGATATCGCTGGAATCGGTCAGGGCTTCCGCGATACAAATCAATGGCTGGCTGTATTAACTAATAATGCTTTGCCTGCTTCTTTCTATGCAGGCGATGCGCTCGGCTCGTTCAACTCATGGATGCGCCTCATTACTGGACTTCTGGCTGGACTAGGCATTGTCTGGCTTGCGTTCCCATATGCTTTCCAGACAGAAGTCTACAATCAAAAGTTGGAAGAGTTAAATTATGGCAAGGTGCTTGAGCAAATTAAAAACCAAAATCCGGGTTCCTCTGGCTGACGATCATCACATTGTCCACGTATTGCCAGAGTCGCGACGGCGAAGATGCCCAGTGCCTCCTCATCCAAAAACACAAGCCTGATGTGGCGGTGCTCGATATAAACCATTCCTGCAACGCTGTGAATTAATCCTGGCTGGACTGATGGCAGGTATTGCACCTGTTCTGGGCTCCATCATTGCAGGCGCAACTATTTGTGTCAGGATCTAATTGCAGTTTCGGATGAGAACTTAACAAGCCTACCTTGCAAAGGCCGCCTGTTGTGGAATACTGTATCCCCTATCAGATGAAACTGAATATATAACACCCTACTGCGACCCTGCGTCTTGAGGCTGGCATTCTAGTCAACGGCTTATTTACGTGCGATGGCGACAACTGGAGCCAACAACATTCCATGAAAAAATACTAACCTCTCAACGTTTTCTAGGGACTGCAGTTGGTCAGCTCATAAGTTTGTTGAATATACGAGTTGATCGCTCGCTCGGCGTCACAATAGCCGGGGTGGACTTTAAGCGCTTTGTTCCAATCGGACAGTGCGCCGACCCTATCCCCATTGCTGAGTAGCGCATATCCGTGCCAAAGGAGTGCCTCCTCTGAGTAAGAACCATTGATCGGCTTATACGTGTATTCCGTCAACTGTATTAGATAATCGATGCGGCCTGCATTGTAATAAGCGAAAAAAGGCCAGAATTGATAACGTGTCATCCGCTGAGGGAGGCCTATGGTAAAGGCTTTGTCGAAAGCCTCGGCAGCTTTGTCATAGCGCCCAAAATAAGTAAGCGTACTGCCAAAGTTAAACCAGGCGAAGGCGTCATTTGGCGCGGCAGCAATTGCAGTTTGAGCGATAGCCATGGCGTTTTGCCTGTTCTGATCCATATCCCAGTTCGTCCTTAGAATGGATTTGACTTCCTCTTCATACTGAGGCAGATAAATCACCATATACAGATAATTGAAGGGTTTCCAATCCACCATTAACTTATCGTAGGATATTTTCTGGTCAGGTCCTCGCAGGGAATCCTGGGCTGTGACCATCCCACTCGTATCGTCATACCCGGAAATGAGCAGATAATGCGCGTCCCATAGGTCGTCCTTGGGGCCATTTGCATCCTGGGGGTCGAGCTTTGAGGCCTCCTCAATGATCACCGGATAATTGGCTGCCAAGAGTCGTTTGATGAGTTGGAGATCTCCCGCCACGCGAAATTCCGCACGCAGCCAACCTGCCTCATTGAGAACATAATAACGGAGTTCCTCCGGGTTCACATTGCGATCTTTGTCAATGGGTTTAATGATCTTTGCAATATCGTATTGGTCTCCACTCCAATCATACATGCGCAAAGTCATGGCGAGGGTGGCGGGGCCGCAGTTGTTTATGCCCTGCAATTCATATTTCTGCACTGCTAAAGATACTTGAGCTGGAAGTGCCGAAGGAACCAGAGTGGGCGGCTCCGTGGCGGGCAATGTTGGTGTTGGAGGTACAGATATAAAAGTAGCAAAAGGCGTGGACGGTGCCGGTGTTGGCATTTTGCCCACGGGGTCTATTACATTCTGGAAATACGTGCTCCACACCTCGTATCGCCATTCCAAGCGCGACCGGACCGCTGGTACAAGGTAAAGTAAGACTGTGAGTAGGATAATGCTTGTCAGGCCTAACAGAATCTTTGTAGAACGCTTTTGAAAAAGCATCTTTATATCCGTTTCTGTTTTTTAACGGGCGGCCAATTTGGTCAGGTTGTAAAGCCGGATCGCAAATCCCAGGCCAAATAAAACAACAAGCGCGGTGACAAGGAACCAGCACGGAATAAAAAAGAACATGTGTATCCTGTAGAATTCATTGGGGAAAATTCTAACATTGCGTAGGGTCAGGCCATGATATTTTTGCATAAGCCATAATGCCTATTGAAAAATGCGATAAACGGCGCTTAAGCCTCATCGAATAAAGTCATACAATAACCCACGTTTCGAATAATAAAGGAACTATCATGTTCAGGCGATTCGCAAGTCATTTTGATGATATGGCGCTGGCCGTCTTGATATGGATGTGCACCCTTCCGCTGGTTGGCCTGTTCGTTCTCCCTTTCTTTGGATTGGAGACCAGTCTGATTGCGGCCATGGCATTGCTGATCACCATCCTGGTTATTTGCAGGGGCATTTGCTCCTGGAAAATATTTAAGTAGTGAGGTTTCAGATAATCATGTTCACAATCTCCATTGACCCCATCATCTTCAATATCGGCCATTTCGCTTTACGCTGGTACAGTTTAATCCTCATGGTTGCAATCGTTGTCGGAGTCTGGCTGGTGGCGCGCGAGGCCGGGCGTAAAGGTTTTAAGAAGGACGACATCTACGATGCCGCAGTCTGGATCATCATCGGCGGTTTGATCGGAGCGCGCCTGTTCCACGTGCTCGATCACTGGTCAGATGAATACGCGGCGAACCCCATTCGCGCGCTTTACATTTGGGAGGGCGGACTCGCCATTTGGGGCGCGGTCGCTGGCGGTTTAGCGGTAGCCGCAGTCGTGTCCCGGAGACGCGGCTGGCGTTTCCCCAGGTTGTTGGATGCTGGTGCTCCAGGTCTGGTTCTCGCACAGGCGATTGGTCGCATCGCATGTGTGATTACTGGCGACGCGATGGGCAAGCCGACCACCGGTCCGTTTGGATTTGCTTATACCAGCCCGAATGCCATGGTGCCTCAACTCGGCGTGTACTATACGCCGATGCCTGTTTATGAACTCGTGATCAACCTGGGGATTTTTGCCCTGCTCTGGCAATTGCGCAAACGCAACTGGCCAGACGGGAGATTGTTTCTGGTCTATTTGACTCTCTATAGTGTTGAGCGTTTCTTCCTGGCTTTCACCAGTTCCTATAACATCCTCGCCTTCGGCCTGACACAGTCGCAGATCGTGGCTTTATTTGCGCTGGTTGTCAGTCTGTCTTTGCTGGCATTCCTGCCGCGCAAAATAAGCAAACAAACAATATAAGGAGTTATAAGATGGACGAAAATTGCTATGTCGAACCAGTCTACAAGAATGCAACCACCGATGAGGTTCGCAATGCCGATAACGCGTTGCTTGCAATCGAGGGAATGGGCTGTCAGAATTGCCTCACACGCGTCCGCAACAGCCTGCTTTCGCTCGAGGGTGTTTACGCGGCAGACGTGTATCTGAACATGGCTATGGCCGAGGTTAGTTTCGACAGCCAGAAGGTTACGGGGAAGATGTTGGTGGATGCAGTATCCCAGGCCGGAAACGATGGCCGCCATGAATATCGGGCGGAACTCGTTGCGATTTAGATGAATGGTTAACTTTTACCCAAGGATGTGATAAGAAAATGAAGAAAACCTCTCGCGCCACTCGTAAGGAAGCCCACCGCCGGCAACAACGGATCCGCTCAATTGTGTTTACCGTGATCGTGGTTGCAGTGCTGGGACTGGCAGGCTATTATCTCAAGTCGGCTTTCTTCCGTCCACCGCCTGCGCCAATGGCAGGCAATGTGATTGATATTGCCGCTGGCATGGACGGATTCGATAAAAATGAAATCCACGTTAAAGTTGGCGTACCAGTGACCGTCCGCCTGACCAGTTTGGATAACGAGCATCATACCGATGGTGGCGGGAAGCATCAATGGGCCGTAAATGAACTTGGCGCGAACGTTATCGCCCAGCCCGAAAGTTCTAACTATGTCACCTTCATTCCTGAGAAAACAGGAACCTATACCTTCTATTGTGATATTTGCTGTGGCGGTCGTGCCAATCCCATGATGAACGGCCAATTCATCGTTGAAAGATAAGAGTAGATGGCAACCACATCACAACTTCGTCGCATTATGATCCTTTCTGCATTGGCTATCGTGGCTTTGGGTGCGATGGCACTGACAGGTTTATGGCATCCCAACGCGCCGGCTGAGGCCATGCAAATGTATCTACCCAAAATCACACTGCCTACGGTTGTCATAGCTGCGGCAGTGGACGGCATCAATCCGTGCGCGTTTACGGTATTGCTGCTCTTCATTACCTCGATTCTGGCCACCATGCAAGGCGGCGAACAGAGCATCAACGCTGTTCGTGCACGCTTGCTCGGTCAGGGAGGCATCTACATCGCCGCCGTCTTTCTGACATATCTCGGCTTAGGAGTCGGCCTTCTCAAAACTTTGGATTTCTTCACCCGGCAACATCTCCCTGCTCGAATCGGCGCGCTGGTCGCCATCCTATTTGGATTATGGATGCTCAAGGACTTCTTCCTGCCCGATTTAGGCTGGCGATTACAGGCCCCATCTCAAATCGGGACGACGGCGCGCGAGATGGCAAAAAAGGCCACAGTCCCCGCTCTGATCATTGGCGGCTTCCTGATCGGTCTGTGCACTGTACCATGCAGTGGCGCGGTCTACTTGGGTGTGCTCAGCCTGCTGGCTCTCCAGCCCTCGGCATTTCTTGGTTATAGTTACCTCGTGCTCTACAACCTGATATTCGTCTTGCCGCTGGTTGTCATTCTTATTATCGCCTCCGCCCGGCCGACATTGAATCGTCTGGCGCATTGGAATCTACATCATAAGGAATGGGTGCGGCTGGCATTGGGAGGCGGCGTGGTCGTGATGGGACTCCTGATCCTGGCAACGGTTTGAAACTCGCGCTCTCACCAATGAATTACGCCTCCTGTTCGCAGGAGGCGTTTGATTCAAACGTGGTTGCCCACTTTGCTTACTTGCCTAACATTACAGCGCAAGGTTAGCCTTAAGAGATGGCAATCGAGCGAATTTTCCGCAAAGTGCAACGGACTTTGATTTGCGATGAGATTGGTAAGCGACATAATTTCTGCGCTGATAATAGCGAACACGGTCGAGTGCGGCCGAGGTGTCAAAGACTGGCAGGGGCAAGACAGTTGCCAGTAACAGGCGAACTTGATAAATGGTGAGAGCTGGAGCTTTCCCTTGATAGCGAATCCTCAAACGAACCAGGAAGTGATGAGCCAGCGAGACGAGCAGCATGTGGTGATGCCAACCCAACCAGCTGCGCATCTCGTAGTGGTCGAGGCCGACTTCGCCTTTGGCTTCCTCGAACGTTGTTTCGATTGGCCATCTCATGCCGCTGAGGCGCACCAATTCACTGAGGGGGATATCAGCAGGTGTATTGCTGAAGTAGTATTTGATCTCGGTTGGGTCAGCGAGACTGCGACGGAAGATCAGCCACAGGTGTGGGCCTGGCAAATTCTTGCGCGACTCAGTCACGCGCAGGAAGGCGAACTCGCAAACGATCGGTCCTTTGCTGCCTTCCTTGATCACGGCCGGGATCCAGTCCGTTTTGGGAATCCTGTGCGCCAGTTGCTTCGCTGGAATAGGATGCTGATTGGGGTGGCGCAACCGCAAGTGGGTGGGCCGACGACCATGACCGCTCCAGCGCGGCACATGGACTTTGGGAGTTGTGCGCCAGATGGGGGTCGTTGCCTTAATTTCCGTAAAATACCACTTGCCCATGGCGGCGATACCATCGCGAGAAGCAGGCGAATCCCCGTACAATTCGTCGGCGCAGACCCAAGCAAAGGTCACACCGCCCCGTTTTTGAGCCTTTTCCAGCAATTTGAGCCCGATTTCTGGCTTGGTCTGATACTCCAGATCTTCGGGCACGCCACAAGCCTCACGCCTTTCCGCATGGATCTCATCAAACCATTCATCGGGCATGAAGAGTTGGCCTTCCATCAGGCTGTACCCTTTGCGGCTGGCATAACCCAAGTACACCCCCACCTGACCATTGGCAATCTTGCCCACCGAGCCACAATATTGCGCAGCCACCCCCACCGAATCCTGCCCTTTCTTCACCACGCTCGACTCATCAATCAACATGACCCCATCGGCTTCGCCCAAACTTTCTCCCACCAACCTTTGATGAACGGCCACCAGTGGTTCCACCTCCCATGGGCTTTGTCCCGCAAAATACTGCAAGCTCCTCACCTGCTCTCCCAGGGCCAAAGCCATCTGCTCCACGTTTTTGCGCTCGCTCTCCCCCAGCAAGCCGCGCACATACGCCTGGCTGCGCTGCCTCTGCTCGACACGCTCAAATGCCTGTTCAAATTCCTTCATGTATTTCGTCAATTCCTTGCAAAACTGCTCAACATCTTTTTTGCTCAAGTTACATTCCGGTGCCGGACAAGTTTCCGTCAGACTTTCCCATTCTTTCCAACGCGTTTCAGTTACAATGTCTGCAGGCATGGTTTTCTTCCTCTCCTTTCCACCTGGCAGTGGTTGGAGAAAGAATACCATGCCTTTTCTTATCTCAAACTACCCAACTATGCCCATCTCAACTTTGCGCTGTAATAATAATTTCTTATTGAATTGGCCTGAAATTGTATAAAACAGGCCTTGACATTCCAGTTACTGGAAGGTGTATATTAATCAGGAGTAACTGTCATGAAAATACAAGAGTTTTCTCGACAAACTGGTCTATCTGCCAAAACAATTCGCTACTATGAATCCATTGGCATTCTACCAGCTCCACAGCGAACGCCAAACGGCTATCGCGAGTATGAAGAACAACACCTGGAACGCGCTCGCTTTGTAGCAGGAACGCGTTCGCTGGAACTTTCGCTGGATGAGATTTCAGAATTACTCGCTATGCAGAATCAAAGAGAGGCTCCTTGCCGAACGATGTTGAATCTTATCAAGCATAAAGCAGACCAAATTACCGAGCGAATTTCGCTTCTACAACAAATGGAAAAAGATTTGCGAAAACTTTATAAACTTGGCTTGACATTCCCGACCGATGATGTGGATGGAAAAAATTGCATTTGTCATCTTGTAAAAGAGCGAAAAACCAATTGAAGTCGTAAGGAGAATTTCATGGAAAACCATTTTGACCTGTTAATTTTGGGTTCAGGCTCAACCGCATTTGCCGCGGCTCTACGCGCGGCTGAACTTGGTAAAACCGCCGCTATGACTGAAATGCGAACGCTTGGCGGTACTTGTGTAAATCGCGGTTGTCTACCGAGTAAGAATCTGATTGAAGCCGCGCGTATTGTTTGGGAATCTTCCCACCCGCGTTATAAAGGACTCAAACCTGCAAAGATGGAATTCGACTTTGGAGAATTGATTTCTCAAAAACGGGATGTGGTTCACTCGTATCGCGATAAGAAATACCAATCCATCGTGTATGAAGAAGACAAAATCAAGGTCTTTCATGGGACAGCGAGTTTGATAGATAAGCACACTGCTCTTGTGGAAGATCAAAAAGTCAGCGGAGATCAAATTTTGATTGCGACAGGCACGCGTCCCACCATTCCGCAGATTGAGGGTCTGGATCAGGTTCCCTATATAACTTCAGACCTTCTGACAATTGATGAAGCGCAGGAATTGAAGGAGCTTCCTGAATCATTGGTCATTATCGGCGGCGGTTATATCGCTCTCGAACTTGGGCAAATGTTCCATCGTTTTGGTATACGAGTAACAATTCTGGAACGCAATCAAGTCATCCTCCCCAATTACGAGCCAGAGGTCTCAGACGCGCTGACCTTTGCCTTGCGAGAAGAAGGACTCCATCTTGTGACGGGAGCGCAAGTTGTGCGTGTCGCGCAAAAATCGAAGAAGGAAATTGAAGTGATTGTGCGCGTCGGCAATAAGGAACAATCCTTCAAGGCGCAGAAACTTCTGGTTGCCACAGGCAGGGAGCCAAACACCGACAATGCAGAGCTTGAAAATGTTGGCGTTCAGCTCGACGAACGGGGTTTCGTGAAAGTTAATGAGGAATTACAAACTAACATTCCTAATATTTGGGCGGCTGGAGATGTCATTGGTCGTCAAACAGAAAGCCAGCCAGCCACACCTGTTGGCGCGCATGATGGAGTGATTGTCGCCAAGAATGCCCTTGCAAGGGCTCATCAAAAAATTGACCATCGTGTGATTCCTCGGACAATCTTCACAGATCCGCAGGTTGCAGTAGTCGGCATGTCCGACGTTGAAGCAAACGGCACTGGCATCCGTTGCTGGTGCGGCACGGTCCCGCTTGAACTGGTTCCGCGCGCAGGTGCAACCCATCAAACTAACGGTATCGCAAAAATAGTCATCAACAATGATACGCAGGAAGTGGTGGGAGTTTCATTAGTGATGCCCAACGCGGGCGAAGTCATTCATGAGGCGGCAATGGCGTTGAGATTCCGAGCCAAACTTGAAGATTACATTGACATGATCCACGTTTATCCAACTATGGCTGAAGCGTTGAAAATAGCGGCAATCTCATACTTCAAAGACCCCGCCAAACTCTCATGCTGTGCAGAGTGATCAGAAATAGGTGCTGTCTGCCTGCATCTCCCTTTAATAAGTCTTATCCTCAACTTCATGAAGACTGTACATTGCCAGACTATACTGGGATTATATAAATACGCAAGGAGACATACACCATGATAGGCTTTGGAATTCTTTTCATACTCACGCTGATCACTCTGCTAGTTATCGTCGTAGTGATACTGGTAGCCAAACTCGGCGGCAATAAATAATACTGTTACATCTTCTCCTCCCGCAGGGCTGTCCTCAAAAGACAGCCCCATTTTATTTCCGCGAGAGGGCCTGCCATGCCATAAGCGAAAATGCCTATCTCCGAACGGGGGATTTAGCGCTATGGCATTCACGTCCACCCTTCTATACTAATAGCTACAGGATTCGAAATGAGTACCTTGATTCCATTTTTGGCTCTTGATCAGATCGGCGATCAAGCTCTGGCCTTCGTCAATCAACAGTTGACCGGTGCCGGCTTTCGCGTTGTGCAAACGTTTGATTTGCAGGTGGCTCGCCTGACTCATGCAGATTGTCCCTGCCCGCACCACGGTACAGATCACTGCAACTGCCAGATGATTGTCCTCCTCGTTTATGGGGAGCATCCGGATCCCGCTACTCTGGTTGTCCATGGGCAGGATGGAAAATCCTGGCTTTCTTTGGCCAATTCGTCCTTGCAGCACTCTGACCGCCACTTTGAGTCAGCGATTCGACGTGCACTCATGCCCCGTCAGATCGATTTGCCTTCTTCTCTGGAGGTTTCCCATGAAACCCGATCAACAGCCTGAAATTCTCAAGCGGCTCCGCTGCGCGGCGGGACATCTAAACGCCGTGATCGAAATGACCGAGACCGAAAAACCGTGTGAACAGATACTGCATCAACTCAATGCTGTGCAAGCAGCGCTGGATGCGGTGGGCCTGCGAATGCTCATTTGCCAGGTTAAGGCAAGTGAAGCATTGATTCTCAACAGCACTTGCCCCAACAAGAGGGTCAATGAGTTGAAGCGGCTTCAATCACTCTATACAATCCGTAAGCATAAAACTTCCCTGTAAGCGAGGTAATCTTATGACCAAAACCGATCTTGAACTTTCACTACCCATCTCAGGCATGACCTGTGCCTCCTGCGTATCACATGTGGAAGATGCGCTCAAGGAACTACCAGGCACATCCAACGTTGTCGTCAATCTGGGGACAAATAAAGCCAATCTTTCTTACGATCCTCAACGCGTCAAACTCGACGACATGCGGCGCGCCGTTGAAGATGTCGGTTATGCCGTCCCAACCGCTGAGTTGACCCTCGACGTGCGCGGCATGACCTGTGCCTCCTGCGTGGATCACGTGGAGGGTGCGCTCAAGGAATTGCGCGGCGTACAGGATGCGTTTATCAATCTGGGACTCAATACAGCGCGTGTGACTTATATCCCCGGCGTGGTTTCCATCTCCAGCATGAAACGAGCCGTGCGTGAAGTTGGCTATGAAACACAAGAACGCAATGAAGGCACGGATGCCATCGACCGCGAACGTCAGGCGCGCGAGGACGAGATCAAAATTCAAGGCCGCAATCTGGTCATAGCTGGAACGATTGGTTTGATCGTCATGATCGGCACATTCTATGACATGCTTGGACCGCTCAAAGTCTTCGTCCCATTTTGGCTTTCTTATAAATGGGTCATCGGTTTGTTGACCACTCCGATTGTCCTTGGTCCGGGTCGCCAATTCTTCTCCAACTCATGGCGCGGACTCAAACACGGCGTCACGGATATGAACCTGCTCTATGCAACCGGTATCGGCGCGGCCTATGGCATCGCGGTGATCAACACCGTATTTCCCAAAGCTGGCTTCGGCGGCGAAGGCGCGACCTTCTTCGAAAGCGCGGCACTCCTCACTGGTTTCATCATCCTTGGCCACTGGCTCGAAGCGTTGACGCGCGGAAGAACGTCAGAAGCGATCCGCAAATTGATGAAGCTCCAGCCCAAAGTCGCGCACGTGATGCGGAATGATTGGGAGGAGGAAATTCCTGCAGACGAGGTCGAGCTCGACGATGTGATCCTTGTCCGCCCCGGTGAATCCATCGCTGTGGATGGTCAGGTGTTCGAAGGCTATTCGGCTGTGGACGAGTCCATGTTGACTGGCGAAAGCCTGCCCGTCGAAAAGAAGGCTGGCGATGCAGTCATTGGCGGGACGCTCAACAAGACTGGCGCGTTCAAGTTCAAAGCCACGCGTGTCGGCAAAGATACTTCGCTGGCGCAGATCATCAAACTGGTGGAAGACGCGCAGGCCAGCAAAGCGCCGATTCAAAAATTGGCCGACTGGGTGGCTGGTCATTTCATCCTCGGCGTGCATCTGCTGGCGGTGGTGGTGTTCCTGTTCTGGTTCTTCTTCGGATACCAGATGTTCTTCGACCCGAATTCGAGTTTCATCATGTCGCCCTACAAACTGGGTGAGATTGGCGTGTTCGGTTTCTCGTTACTGTTGAGCGTCACAGTGCTGGTCATTTCCTGCCCGTGCGCGGTAGGACTCGCAACTCCATCTGCCATGATGGCGGGGACGGGTAAGGGTGCTGAATTTGGCGTACTCTTCAAAGGCGCGGAAGCCATCGAAAACACCAGCAAATTGCAGACCATTGTGTTTGACAAAACTGGCACACTGACCAAAGGTGAGCCGTCAGTGACTGATGTAGTTGCGGGCTATAAATGGAAATTGGAAAGCTCCAGACTCTCGATGTTCGATCTTCAACAACCTGAGACTGTTCTTCGCCTGGCTGCCATAGCCGAGAAAAATTCTGAACATCCGCTTGGCGAGGCAATTGTGCGTGGCGCGCAAGATCGGGGTTTGAAACTGACTGAGCCAGAAACATTCAACTCAATACCTGGTCATGGGGTTGAAGCACAGGCGGAAGGCTCGCATATCCTGCTTGGCAATCGCAAACTGATGAAAGAACGCGGCGTAGATTTTTCAGCCCTGTTGTCACAGGCCGAAGCTTTGGAGGCCGATGGTAAGACAGTCATGTTTGTCGGTCTGAATGGACAGGCAGCAGGTTTGATCGCTGTAGCGGACACGCTCAAAGAAAACTCCACAGAAGCCATCCAGCGATTGCATAAGCTGGGTCTCGAAGTGGTAATGATTACGGGTGACAACCGCCGCACGGCGGAAGCGATAGCCCGAAAGGTTGGCATTGACCGCGTGTTGGCAGAAGTTCTACCCCAGGATAAAGCTGAAGAAGTCAAGAAACTACAAGCGCAAGGCAAGAAGGTAGCCATGGTTGGTGATGGTGTGAATGATGCCCCTGCGCTAGCGCAAGCCGAGGTTGGTATGGCAATCGGATCTGGAACTGATGTAGCCAAGGAAACTGGCGACATTATCCTGATCAAGGATGATATCCGCGATGTGGTGGTGGCTCTGGAAGTAGCCAAGGCTACCATGCGCAAGGTTAAGCAAAACCTGTTCTGGGCTTTCTTCTATAACACGCTGGGAATTCCACTGGGAGCTGGTTTATTTTATGCTTTCGCCTCCGTTGTCATCAGCCCCGAACTGGCTGGCTTAATGATGGCTGTCAGTTCCATCTCGGTGACGCTCAACACGCTTCTGTTAAAAAGCTTCAAGCCATCGGTCGGGCGCGGACATAAACCTAAACAGGGCAGCGGTAGTGCCCAATTGCGCCCTGTAACCACTTCGGTTGGAAATGATTGATCATAAGTAACTGCTCAGCCAACCCTTGCGAAGGTTATATCTTCTTGACAGGATTGCAGATGCAAGTGTCTCGCTCGTCTGAAATCAAACCTTGGATACGGCAAAACCTTCGCAAGGGTAAGCAGTTACGATCATAAAGAGGTTAATATGGAACATGAAGAGATCGAAAAGGAAGTAGCACGGAAGAGCGTCCTGGTATATTTACCGATTTCAATTGGTTTGGCAGTGCTCTTCTTTTTAGCATCCACATTTACCGGCAATTACCCACTAGTGGCACGCATCGGCGGTATGGTCTGGGTAGGACTGCTTAGCCTTATCGTCTCGATGCCGATTGTTATCTCGCGAGTCAAGAAGCAGCTTCACGGAAAGTCGCAATGATGGCTGGTTGAAAAACCAGCTTCTGTTTAGCGTCAAATTATGGGTTTGCCTTTTTCACGCCGCGATTTTCTCAAGGTCTCGAGCGCTGGTCTGCTAGGAATGTTCCTGGCAGACCTCCGCCTCGACCGTGCCTTCGCGAAGCATCCCAAGCGAAGCGAGTGGATTGCCGCCGAGACTCCCAAGCAGGGACGCATCATGTTGAGCGGCGTTGAACTCTATAGCGAGCCATTTTATAACGCAAAGAAGCTGGATATTTTTGGCCGCGATGTGATCGTAAATATCAGCGGCGAAGCTGATGGCGACAAAGGCTATGGCAATCCGTTCAATTCAAAATGGTATTTCATCAATAACGAGGGGTACGCCTACTCTGGCGGGGTTCAGCCGGTTGAAACGCTCCATCAACGACCTGTGATCGATCTGCCCAAAATGACTGTCCTCGGCGAGATCACGGTCCCGTTCTGCGATACGCGGCTTCAGATGAGCCTCCTGGCAAAACGCGGCTACCGTATTTATTATTCATCCACTCACTGGATCACCGATGTGGTTGTGCATCGGAACGAAAAAAGCATCTGGTATAAGATTTACGACCGTCAAATACAGGAATCGCTTTATGTCCCAGCACATGAAATGCGTCTGATCCCACCTAGTGAACTTGGTCCGCTCTCGCCCGAAGTACCGGAAGAAAATAAATATATTTATGTTGACCTGGCGAATCAGTTTGTGACAGCCTTCGAAGGTGAAAAAGCTGTGCTGGCGGCGCGCTGTTCCAGCGGCGATAAGGGGTCGAGAACCCCTTTGGGGGAGTTCCGCACCTATCACAAAGGGCCGAGCGTTCACATGACGAATCAGGGCGACGCGGTCGGCCACATCTATGATTTGCCTGGCGTGCCTTGGGTTTCATTCTTCACCGGGACCGGCGTTGCTCTGCACGGTACATATTGGCATAACGATTACGGGCGACCGCGTAGCCGCGGCTGTGTGAATTTGAGGCCGGATGACGCAAAATTCCTCTATCGCTGGACGCGCCCCGAGGTCCCGCCTGAGACGCCATATCTGTATCAGCCGGGCGAGGGGACTCACGTCAAAGTTGTCTCAAATACTTGATAAGCATTTTTACATCCACCCTCTTCAGGAGAATAATATGACCAAAATCAAAGTTTCGAAAAATGCCTCGACAAGTGATGAAAAGAAAAGCAAGGAATGGCCGGCCGTTGTTTATTTTTGGTCTTTCGGATTAGCGATTTTGAGCTACGTTGTCGCAAGAATAGTCCTGGACGGACAGCCACATCCCTATCATTGGATGAGTGGCTTAATTGGCGCAGTGGTAGGAGTTCCCCTTGGATGGTTGTGGTATCGTTGGCGCGGAGATGTTTTCTAGGTCATTGATAGATAAGTTCCCCACTTTTACTCAATGGTACATTGCTAAGTGATGATGACGTACAACCTTTTGTACGATGGTGTGATCTTCACCAAACTTGCAAAACGCATCGCAGTGTTCGCGCAGGTTATTTAAGGAAATAAAGGCTGGTGAGATATCAACCAGATTGCCTCGCGACCTTTCTAGTCATTGCGGTAGTGCTTGCGGGATGCGGAAACAAGGAGACGGGGGAGGCGCTGGCTGAGCCTCCCCCGTCTCCTATGTTATTGCCAGCGGATCAGCCGACGGTTCAACCGACACCCACACTCTTTGTCTTTGGGCCGCTCATTGATTCGGATCTCGACCTAAGGGCTGCGCCTGTAGAAGTGGTGATCGAGCTCCAGATTCCTTCACTCAAGATCAGCGCCCCCGTACTTGGAGTCGGACTTGCATCGGATAATCGGATGGATTCGCCAAAAGGTCCGATTGGCGATCCGGTTTGGGATACGGCATTCTGGTATCACGGCGGCGGCATCCCGGGTGACGTAGGCACGGCCACGATTGCCGGGCACGTCAACGATCCGCTCGGACAGCCTATGATCTTTGCTCACCTCGATCATTTCCATCCCGGTGACCTGATCGTCGTCCACCTCAAAAATACCAACATGGACATTCGCTTCATTGTTGACGAGGTTAAGGTCTACTCCGTCCAAGAGGCTTCCGACCCGGCGGTGCTTACACAAGTCGACGGTGCGGGGCCGGTGGCCGGCACTGGACCCCAGCCATCCCCGACGGCCTCTCCCACCTGACGCTCGTCACCTGCGCTGGAAAAATCGTCAACGGCGAGCTCAATCAACGTGTAGTCGTTTACGCGACGCACAGCAGATGAGAGTAATTGTAGGATTAAAAAATTTCTTGTCAAGAGAAAATTGTATTATGATACCACTATGTACTTTAAAATATTTACGGGGTAACGCCTAATTGCTGAAGGTGCGTTAAAGCCGGCTCGAAGCCAGGGTGATACTTAAGTGCCGAACGAAGATCTTTGATGGCTCCCTTGGTGTCACCTATAGCCTCGCGTGCCAAGGCACGCCAATAATAACTTTCCTCCAGAACCGGTTCACTCATTGTATCCAACGTTGTGCTGGCTAATTCGACTACATCCTGATATCGCCCGCTATAGTAATAAGCCCAATATGGTCCGGTCTGATACCACATCATTCGCCACGGCCTTTCCTTTTCAGGGATGTCTGGGTAGAGCACAAACGCCTTATCATACGCTGACGCAGCGCCTGTAAAATCCTGTAAGCTTAACAGGTTGTCGCCGAGGTTGAACCATGTGAAGAACTGATCCCGGCCATCAAGCATGTAAATTTCATCGGAGGCTTTTTGAGCGGCATAACGGTAGTTAAACTCTTCGTCCGCTTGCGGACCAAGGATTGCCATAACTTCTTTTCTGCGTTCAGATGGGTAAACTACAAGGTATGTGAAATTAAATGCCCGCCAATACGACACCAATTTCTCGTATTCCATAATTTGATCGGGACCGTAGTAAGAATCTTCAAATGTAAACTGCTCATCTGGATCGCTGTATCCGGTCACTAATACATAATGCCCCATCCAGCCATCAAAGTCACGCCCCTCGAAACCTTTTTCAATGATGACTGGAAATCCTGCCGCCAAAAAGCGTTTGAGCAGTTGGATTTCTCCACCTACCCTGAGGACAGTCTGCAACTGGGTCTTCTTTTCAACATAATCAGCTAGTTCATAAGGCATCACATTTTTATCGCGCGGGTTCGGTTTGGTAAAGTCCGCGATGATGCGCTGGTTGCCCTCCCACTTCCAGTAGGAAAGCGCCATCGCCAGGGTAGCGGGACCGCAGTTGTTCCAGGTCTGGTATTCGTGCTGAATGCCTGTGAGTAATATACTTTCTGGAATTGGTGTTAATGTTTGGGTTGGGATAGGCAGGGACCGTGGAAGATTTGATGGTGTACCTGGTATCGAATTGGCCGGAAGAGGAGTTGACAGAATGGATGTCGATGTGACGATCTTGGTTGGTAATATCGCATCTTCTTCAGGGACAAAGATCGCCTCTTCTGGAGGCGAAAGAGTGTATTTGATGCGCGCCATCAACTCAGCAACCCGCCAGCCAATTCGTTCTTGAATTGGCGGCAGGTTGTAAATGTAAATTGCAGGAATTCCCAGGATAACGACTACAAATAGAATCAGGAAAGAGCCAGAAAATCTAGTTCCTTTCATTCGTCGGTACTAATTCTCCCTATCCTTCTGTTCCAGCAAAGCTTTTGCCTCCTTTCGAAGAGCTTCCCGTGACTCATGATATTCGCGTTCATCAATGTCTCCCTTTTCATAAGCCTCATCTAAATGGGCAATTTCATTGATAGTCTGATCGAAATCCATTTCAGCATCGGGTTGTTCACCAATCTCCTCGTCCGCTTCATCGGGCCTGCGCCACCACCATACTCCAGTTCCGATGGCAACCAGCCCAGTGAATGCCGCACCGATGGCAAAAGGAAGAGTCGTATTTGCACTTTTGGTGTAACTCGCGCCTCTTCCGCCAATGGAAACGCTTACAGGCTGGCCAGCCTTCACATTTGAGTAAGAATAGACCAGATAGCTTTTCCATCCTGAAGGGTCATGCTCTCGGGTCCGCTCAAGCCCGATCCCTGCAAAGCCACATTCTCCTGTTCCGGTATCAAAAAATTCATGGTAGCGATATTTAGCGGTGCGGTGTAACTGTAAGTTCTTCCTCCGGAATAAGGCACGACATAACTGACCATGATCTGCGCTGACTGCGTTCCAGGCAGGACAGGATAGGTATCAGCGAAACCTCCATTGAACTTAATAAAGCGATCCTGGTCATCAGGTTTGAAAAAGATATAGTCAGCGTCCGATGGCAAAGGGAACTTTAGCTCAGCAGATTTGTCCTGCTCAAGTTTGTAGACATCCTTAACAGTGCGTTCGCCCCCATTGGAAAAAACGTAAATCTCCCTTGTCTCCAGCCCGTCTTCAGCAAACCCAAACAGGATATGCATTTGATTCACTTGCACAGCCTTGAGATCAGACGTTGTTTCGTAAACTGGCACCTCCAGCGTCACTCGCATGGATGTCATATCTGCCGGGGCTGCATCTGAAAAATAGGTTACACCATCATAAATCGCCATGACCGAGAATTGTGAGCTGGCATCAAAAGGCACATCATTGAAAAGGAAGGTACCATCCGACTGGGATCGGCCGTGCAACATATCCTTTTCTGTGAAATCCTGATCCAGGAGGTGCAACATGACATCCAATTCTGTGCTCACCGCGCTGGCCGTATTTCGGTCGATAATCGTCCCGCTGACCGCGCCGGTTGGACCGGCGGGAGGCGTTTGAGTTTGGGCAAAGGCTGGACGTGTGATGACTGCTGATCCAATCAACAACACAGCCGAGAGATAAAAGGCGATTCTTTTCATGATTGACTAGCCGCTTCCATCCGGACCTGAAGCTGGCCACCGCACGATGGACAAAAGAGATCGCCAGCCCGAACATTTTCTCCGCAGGACGGGCATGCGTTGCTATTGACAGGCGTGCCGCATTTTGGACAAAAGCGATTACCGGCTTCAACCGATGATCCGCACTGTTCACATTTCGATCTATGTGAAGCCTTATGCGCCTGGATCAGAGCTTCGATCTTCTTATCTTCGTCATCCTGTTGTTGAACATATTGGGCGGCTTCTGCTACGAGTTGTGCCCGCACAGGAACATAATCTTCATCGCCCACTTTGCCAATCTTGTGGTCGAAATCGAGGTCGCGAAGTGCGGACAGGGTGGCGACGCGGCGCTCCTCATTTTGGGCGCGTGTATCAGATTTTTTATGACTTTTCAAGTGTTTTTGTCGAAATGGGCCGACAACGAACAGGATCGAAACCCCGAGCATTCCCAGCCCGATCAGGATTGCACTGATTTCCATGACATAGCCTCCAAGGTTAATCCATTTCCCGTATCTCGCGCTCGATCTTTTCCAGCATCTCTTTGGAGATTTCAGGCGATAATGGCGCGGAGAGGGTAGTTGTTTTCTGCTTTCGCCAGCTCTTTAAAATCTCATAGACAACGCCCAACCCGATCAGCGCAACGGTCAATGGCAGGAACCAAACCAGCGATGTGAATCCCTGACGCTGCGGTTCGGCCAGCACACGCTCGCCATATTGGGAAACGAAATAATCAAGGATCTGTTGATCTGTCCAACCCTGCGACAACTCATCGCGTATCTGTGCCCGCCAGTCCTGGCAGGCTTTGGTCTCGCATACATCCAAAGGCGTATTGGGGCAGACCGGGCAGTACAATTGCTTTGCAACGCGATTGACATCGTCATCGGTGGGAGTATAAGGCTGGCTGCCTTGAGCATTGACAACGGCAACAGCTAGAAAACTTGCAATGATCGCAAGTAAGACCGGAATCAGTTTTCGTTTTACGTTTCGCATGTTCAACTCTCTTGAGGAAGGAGATGAGGAGTCACGGCTTCGGGCTTGAGCACATAAGTGGCCTCACGTTGGCCTGGATTGCTCCACGCGGCAATGATCGTGCCAAAAATCATCACCAGCCCGCCAATCCAAATCCAGTTGATCAATGAGTTGATGTAAATCTTGAAACTGGCTGATTTTCCCTGGTCCCATCCGATCAATAGCACGTAGAAATCCATGCCGGGTGTGGAGTAAACACCGGGCACCGTGGCGTTCTGCTGCTGGACGGTAAAGTAATCGCGGCGTGGAATAATCTGGCGGATGAGCTGATTACCCTGGTAAAGCGTGGTGACCGCTTCCACGATCTCGCGGCCATCGGAGCCGTTGTAGCCGCGTAGTCCCTCGAACTGAAGGCGGTAGCCGCCGATACTCAGCGACTCACCTGCTAAGACAGTTCCCTGAGTCTCCTGTTTGTAGTACGCATCGCCAATCACTCCGAGGGCAATCAATATCACACCTAGATGGATGATATAACCGCCGTAACGACGATGGTTGCGGCTAATCAAGTGCATGAGCGCTGTAAGCGGGTTCTCGCCGCGCGTAGCATGCCGCGCCTGAATGCCTTTCCAAAATTCAGCCAGGATCGAGCTCAGGACGAACGCGACCAGCCAAAGTCCGAAGATGGAAGCGGGATGCATGCGGTGCAAGTATCCTGCTATGGCCGCGATTCCCAGGGAAAACACAAACGGTATCCAGATGGCTTTCCCCAGGGCGCGTACCGCCTGTTTGCGCCAGGCCAAGAGAGGCGCAATTCCCATCAGGAATACAAGTATCAGGAAGAGCGGGCCGGTGGCACTTTTGAAATACGGCGGGCCAACAGTGATCTTGGTACCAGTCACCAGTTCACTGATGAGCGGGAAGACCGTTCCCCAGAAGACCGCGAAGGTAATAGCCAGAAAGAGCATGTTCTGCAATACATAAGCTGATTCGCGTGAGATGAAACTTTCCAGCGAGTGCTCGGATTTGAGCGTGTCCCATCGCAGGTAGAGCAGACTCACGGAGCCAATGAAGGTGAACCCGATAAAAGCAAAGAAGGCCGGACCCAGCGCAGACTTTGAAAAAGCGTGGACGGAACTGATCACACCCGTGCGGGTGATGAAGGTACCGAAGAGTGAGAGCGAGTAGGTCAAGATAATCAGCACCATGTTCCACTTCTTCATCATGCCGCGCTTTTCTGTCATCATTACTGAATGTAGGAAGGCTGTACCGGTCAGCCAGGGCATCAGCATGGCGTTCTCGATCGGGTCCCAACCCCAGAAGCCGCCCCAGCCAAGCACGTCGTACGCCCAGCGCCCGCCTAGGATCAGACCGATGGAGAGGAATATCCAGGCGACCAAAGTCCAACGCCGGGTAGTGCGGATCCACTCGTCGCCACGCGACTTACCCGTGATGAGCGCGGCGATGGCGAAAGCGAAGGGAATGACAAAGCCCGTGAAGCCAAGATAGGTTGTTGGTGGGTGACCGATCATGCCAAAGTGGCGCAATAACGGATTCAGCCCATTGCCATCCTCGGCGAGATATAACATGGAGTTGGCCGGTTGGAAAATGGCCTGGATCAGCTCATCCGCTCCCGAGACATGCCAAAGCCGTGTGAATGGGTTGGTAATGAACAACACCACACCGACAAAGAAAGTCGTAGTGAGCATAGAGACGAAGATCACGTAAGGCATCAATTCGCGATCGCGCTCCCATTTGCGCACCAGAACAGCACCGACAAAGGCAGCCATCAGCCAGGCCCAGAAGAGCACTGAACCTTGCTGCCCGCCCCATAGCGCGGTCACACGCAAGAAAGGCGACATGGATCGGCTGGAAACGTCATAAACATAAGCCAGGGAGAAATCGAACGTGTAAAGCGAATATACGACCGTGATGACCGATACCGTAAGCAATAGAAAGACCAACAAAGAGGCATTGCGAGCACTTTCAACCCATGCAGGGCGGCCGCGCCAGCCACCATATACTGAGGTGAAAGTGGCGTAGAGACTGAACGCAAAAGCGATGGTCAGGGCAATTAAACCAATGTCAACAATCATGAAATACTCCAGCTATTTATGGATACTGTTCCGACAGTAATTCTTCGATTTTGTCGTCAAGTTGGGGGGACTTCAAAGGGCCGATGTGGACGCCGCGCAGTTCGCCGTTCTTGGCGACGAAGAAGGTTTCCGGGACGCCCTTAATGTTGTAGGCCTGGGCGATGCGCGTGCCGATGTCCGGGCCATTGATATAGGTGATGTCGAATTCCTTGATGTAAGCCAGAGCTTCCTTCTCTGTATCCACCCAATCCACACCGATGAAGATTACTCCCTTGCCATCATACTTGCGCCAGGTTTGTTCCAGATAAGCGGCCTCTTCCCGGCATGGCGGACACCACGAAGCCCAGAAGTTGATGATCACGACCTTACCGCGTAATTCACTCAACGTAATAGTTTTGCCATCATAACCTGTGATGGTGAAACCAGGCGCCATCCCCTTTTCCACCGGGCCAGCTTGCGCCTTTTTCAGTCCCCATGCCAGCAGGCCGAGAAGCGCCAGGACTATCGCAAAAGTCAGGATGAGGCCTGCCTTTGGATGAGTTGAAGGCTTTGGCTTTTGGAATTCCGATTCGTCTTTCTGTAGTTCGGTCATGGATCACTTCTCGCCTGGATGTTCATTGAGGGAGGCGGAATGCTGATGCTGGGACGCCTCGTCCTTTATCGAAGAATGGTCGTCATGCCCCATAAATTTCATCATCAGGATATGTGAAAGCGGGCAGAGCAGAATCATGCCGTACAGGAGAACATTGTTCAAAGGGATTTTGAACAGGAATACCGCCGCAAGTCCGATGACCGGAATCAAGCAGCATAAAATCATGATCCACATATGTAATTTTTTCATGGGTAAGCCTCCAAGGTTTGTTTAAGTGCCTGATCGGCGATTGACGAGTCAGCCGCCAGCCAGATCACCAGATTTTTCGATTGGAAGTAATAATGCTTTTGCCCCATCCCCTCCAGCGTATAGATCGTTCTCCCGCCATCTTTGAATTCACCTATCGGCGTAAAGGGCGAACGGCCCTCCGAAATCTTGTCGCGCATGGCAGTGATCATGTCTGCAGCCATGAAATTGAATGGTGCGCCGCCAACCCACAGAGCCGCCTTTTTATCGCCGTAAATCCCGACCGCGCCCGAAGTCAGGGGAAAATGTTGGTTGTGAAGCATGTCGAATTCTTCGGTGGCCTGTGTTCCGGTCATTTTCATACTCTGGGGCAGGCCGGCAAGCTGGTCTGGCAGAGGAGCAACGGCGGGCTGTATAGTTCCGGAGTTGTACAGATAGATCCCGCCAGATACGAGGAGAAGAATAATTCCCAGACCGATCAGGGTATGGTAGGCATATTTACGCATCGTCTCCCTTTATATGTTCTAGTATCAATTGTCACAAGCGCTAAAAGGCGCATTGCTTCGATAGGCAATTTTGCGTATTCAATAATGGGAAATCAACTCAGCCCATTCACACGGACAATAAATCCATCAGCCAAACGGCGCATCTCCGAATAGGCCAAACACCCCTCGCGCTCTACCCCCAAATCATTTAGACTCGTTTTTGGAAGCGTATTGCTTTCAAAGGAGTAACTATGGAATCACATCCTTCTGAAACTGATCGCCCCGTGCGTATTCCGCCCATCGTCTGGTTTTTGGGCGCTGGCTTGCTTGCCGCCGTGGTTGCGATCTTCTTTTTCAATGTGGCTCTCAATACCGTGGCATACTATGGCTTCTTTGCCCTGATGATTGGAAGCCATTTATTCATGCACGGCTCACATGGTGGACATGGCAGTCATGCCGGACACCAGTCCGGCGCAGTACCGAACCCCGCCGAAGCGGATAAGGATAAGAACGAACATGCCGGACATTCCGACGGTTGTCACTAATGGCGAGACTTCACGCGCGATCTTCAACAAATAGTCACAAGGAATTGCACACATGTTATTCAAAGACCCTGTATGCGGTAAACGTATTCAACGTGGTAAGGCTCATATCGTCATCGAGTATGAAGGTTTGAATTACTTCCTTTGCTGCCCACGCTGTCAAACGGAATTCGAACATAATCTGAAGCTATATGCCAGGCCTGAACTGGGCGAGAAGGCAAAGAAATTAACTCAAATGCCTCATCGTCGTTACACTTAAAGTAGAGAAAAATGGTGAAAGGAAATGTTGGGTGAATTCAATCCGCTCTTGTTGGGCGCGCTGATCGTTTATGAACGAGTGTGCACTGGCAAATCGGCCGGTGAGCAGGCGCACAATAGTCGGCCTGGTCGCGGCAATCCAAAACTCTTCTGATAGAATCAAACAGAGTTGGTGAAGTTGAAACTCTGAGTGCTCTACTACTTGATTACCTGGATGTTTAAATGTCAAATCAAAAAGTTCGCGTGTTGGTTAATGGCTACGGCGTCATTGGCAAGCGCATTGCCGACGCAGTGGCCGCGCAGGATGACATGGAACTGGTCGGCGTGGCCGATGTTGTCAGCGACTGGCGTATCATGGTCGCTACCGAAAAAGGTTACCCGATCTTCGCATCCAGCGCCGAGTCAGCGGTGCAAATGCGTGCCGACGGTATTCCACTGGCTGGGAATTTGGATGACGCATTGGGCAAGATTGATGTGATCGCCGACGCGACTCCCAAGAAGGTCGCCTCGGCCAACTTCGAGAAGTACAAGATCGTCGGAGTCAAATCTATCTTTCAGGGCGGCGAGAAACACAGTCTCACCGGCCACTCGTTTGTGGCGCAGGCCAACTACGAAACCGCCATTGGCCGCGACTCGACTCGTGTGGTTTCGTGCAACACCACCAGCATCGTCCGCATGTTGGGTGCACTTAAGAACGCCGGGCTACTGAAGAAGGCGCGCGGTGTGCTCATCCGCCGTGCGACCGACCCGTGGGAATCCGACCATGGCGGGGTAATGAATACGGTTGTCCCGGAAAAGGACATCCCTTCGCATCAAGGCCCGGACGCCCAAACGGTCCTGCCCGATCTTGATGTGATGACGATTGCGGTAGTGGCCGCGCATACCACCAGCCACCTGCACTCGTGGAGCGTGGAAATGACTCGGCCCGCAAGCAAAGACGAAGTATTAGCCGCTTTCCGCGCCGCCCCGCGCATTGCATTTTTGCGAATGTACGAGGGCGTGGTTGCCCTAAATAGCACGCTGGAGATGATGGCCGACCTGGGCCGTCCGCGCGGTGATATGTGGGAGGTGGGTCTCTGGGAAGATGGCCTGACGGTGGTGGGCAGCGAGTTGTTTTATAACTATCAAGTCTACAATCAGGCCATTGTCGTCCCGGAGACTATTGACGCTATCCGCGCATTGACAGGCATCGAGAAGGATGGCGCGGCTTCCATCGCCAAGACTGACGCGGCACTCGGCCTGATGCGCGAGTTTCTGACTCACAAACCCGCACTGGCGTAGCGTGGATTGGCACGGTTCATCCTCTGCTCCGGTGTCATACAAACGTGACCTGACCGACGTGACCTGACCGAGATCGTTGGCCAGGATTCAAAGCCGCTTCTGCGTATGGGTTTGAGTCGGGCAACATCAACGGCAACCAAACTCTGCTAGCAAAGCTGACCCACGAAGGTAAAAGCAACGTACCATTCAAACGCGCTGACTTGTCCGAGCCATAGCCCTAACGCGAATTACCAAAACTGCTGATGATTCACATCAGCGGTTATATAATTGGATAAGCTGTTAGCTTTGCTTTATTTGTCGACAAAGGAGACGAGATGAAAACCACAGTTATCCACCTTGAAGGGATTGAATCGGTTCTTTCACCGGCTGGGATTGAGAAGAAGATGTGCCATCACCCCGGCATTCACAAAGTGGAAACGAACTTTATGACCAACACCGCCACCGTCTATCACGACGAGGCGGTGACACTGGCCGAGATTAAAAAGTGCGTGGCTGACTGCGGCTACGGGTGCGCAGGCGAAGCCTTGCCAGAGCATCTCGTCAAACCGGGCGATCCGCCTGCCGCAATGGCGCATATGGGACATGCCATGCCGTCCGCGCCACCGGCGACGAAAGCCGATGAACACGCAGGGCATGATATGTCTACAATGAAAACCGAGGCGGGCGAAGGCGAAATGGCCTCCATGAGCCACGAAATGGGACACGGAGGCGGCATGGACATGGGAGGCATGGTGCGCGATATGCGTAACCGTTTCTTCGTCGTCTTCATCGTCGCTATCCCGGTCTTCCTCTACTCACCCTTGTTCACCAGTTATTTCAAGATTCAACTGCCACTGCCGTTCGGGTTGTCAAACGAAGTGCTCTCGTTTTTACTCGCGACCCCGGCCGTGCTCTATGGTGGCTGGGTGTTTTACGTCGGCGCGTGGCGGGGCTTGAAGAATCGTACCCTCAACATGGCCGTGCTGGTCACGCTCTCGGTGCTGGCCGGGTATATCTTCAGCGTAGCCGCCACCTTCTTCTTCAAGGGCGAAGTGTTCTACGAAGCGGCGGTGTTGTTGCTGGTCTTCGTCCTCTTCGGCCACTGGATGGAGATGCGTGCGCGCGCCGGGGCATCACAAGCTATTCAAGCGTTGATGAATCTGACGCCGCCGAAAGCCACCGTCATCCACAATGGGCAGCCCGTTGAAGTGCCGACATCCGAAGTCGTGTTGGACGATATCGTTCTGATCCGGCCCGGCGACAAGGTCCCGGTGGACGGCGCCATCATCGAAGGCGAGTCGAGCGTGGATGAGTCGATGATCACCGGCGAGAGTCTGCCGGTCAAGAAAACCGTTGGCTCCACAGTGATCGGCGCAACGATCAATAAGACCGGCACGTTCAAGTTCCGCGCGACGAAAGTCGGCGCAGATACGGCGCTGGCGCAGATCGTCAAACTGGTGCAGATGGCGCAAAACTCCAAAGCGCCCTCACAGCGATTAGCCGACCGGGCAGCCCAGTGGCTGGTGGCCGCTGCCGTTATCTTTGGGTTGGCGACGTTCTTCGGCTGGTATTTTTTCGGTGGCTCCATCATCCCGTCCGGGATGGATAAAACGGTCTGGGCGCTGACCCTGGCGATTACGGTCGTTGTCATCGCCTGCCCCGATGCACTGGGTTTAGCCATGCCGACGGCGGTGATGGTCGGCACGGGCCTCGGCGCGCAACACGGCATCCTGTTCAAAAATGCCACCGCGCTCGAACAGGCCGCCAAGTTGCAAGCCATCATTTTCGACAAGACCGGCACGCTCACCGAGGGCAAGCCGCAGGTGGTCGAGGTCATGGCGGCCGGCAGCGCCCTTACGCAAGATGAAATGCTGAGGCTGGTCGCTTCCGCCGAGCAGTCGTCCGAACATCCACTGGCGCAGGCCATCGTGGACAAGGCCAAAGCGCAGAACTTGAAATTGGAAGACACGAGTGGTTTCGAGGCCATCCCCGGCCACGGAATGAAAGCGACCGTCGCGGGCCAGACCCTGCTCGTGGGCAATCGCAAACTCATGGGCGACAACAATATCGTACTCAAAGAACATGGCGAGCATGCAGCATCTCTGGAAGGCGCAGGACGCACAGTAGTATATGCCGCCGCCGATGGCAAGTTCGCGGGCCTGATCGCCATCACCGACGCGGTGCGGCCCAATGCCAGGCAGGCTGTCGAAAAATTAACGGCCATGGGCGTGCAAGTTGCTATGCTCACTGGCGACAACCGTGCCACCGCTGAACGCATTGCCGCTGAACTGGGAATCAAAACGATCTTCGCGGAAGTCTTGCCGGGGCAGAAGGCCGACAAAGTGAAGGAACTGCAATCGCAAGGCAAATTGGTGGCGATGGTGGGCGACGGCATCAACGACGCGCCGGCGTTGGCGCAAGCCGACGTGGGCATTGCCATCGGCGCCGGCACCGATGTGGCAATGGAAGCCGCCGACGTGGTGCTGATGAAGTCTGACCCGTTCGATGTCATCGGTGCCATCATTCTCAGCCGCGCCACACTCCGCAAGATGCACCAAAATCTGTGGTGGGCAGCGGGTTACAACATCATCGCCTTCCCCATCGCCGCCGGGTTGTTCTATCCGGCCTTCGGGCTGGTGCTGCGCCCGGAGATCGCCGCCATCTCCATGTCCGGCTCGTCCCTGCTCGTGGCGGTCAATGCGTTGATGTTGAAGAACACGAAGCTGGAAGGCATCAAAGCCAGAGATTCAGTAGTCGAATAAAGGAGATAATATGATGACAACCGACATTGGTATTCGCGTTACACTAAAAACGTCTTTCGAGCAAGCTATTCAAAAAACCACTGATGCTCTCAAGACAGAAGGCTTTGGCGTACTGACGCAGATTGATGTAAAGACCACGCTGAAAGAGAAGATCAACGTTGACTTTCGCCGTTACGTGATTCTCGGCGCGTGCAGTCCCGCGCTGGCTCACCGCGCCCTCTCAGCCAATCCGGATGTGGGATTGCTCCTGCCGTGCAACGTCACCGTACAGGAGGCGGGCAATGAAATCACCGTCACCGCCGTTAATCCGCTGCAGATGCTTAGCGTCTTACAAGAAGACCCGGCTGTGAAAGCAGTTGCTGTCGAAGCGAAGGCAAAGCTGGAAAGGGTGATTTCGAGCCTCAAATAGCCCTGAATCCTTTCCATTAAATTACAGATGCATTGACAACCTGCCGAGAGCAGGTTGTCAATGCATTAAGGTCATACGCTATTTTGCCCGCATGATGATTGGCTAACTAGCGCTGGTATGGCAAATTTTACAGGCATATTATCAAAATGCATTGCAACAATTTTTTCTACTTCTTTCTTGCTCGAAGTCAAGGATGAGATGTCTTATCATGAAATCACTGTCTCGGTTGGCGGTGGCCTTGAACTGGACCGGGCTGGGCTATTGGCGTTGATCGCCGGCCTGCCGGGTCTGCGCGTCGTTCCACTTGATAAGAATCCGCTTCCGCAGGTTTTGGTTTGGGCGTCGCGTGCAGACGCAGATGAATTGCCATCTGTTACGCCCGATACAGCCATTTTGCTTCTCACTGAAGACGCGGGATATGAGTCGCTTCCAGAAACGGTAACAGGACTCCTATCCAGGAATGAACCGCCAGCGGCGCTCGGTATCGCCATCCGCCAGGTGGCGCGCGGCGAGCAGTATCTCAGTCCCTCATTGGCAATTGCAATCCTGCAAAAGAGTGAGTCAAAATCGTCTCCCACAGAATCCCAAAAATCAATCGTTGAGTCGCTGACCGACCGCGAACGCGAGATCCTCGAGATGCTCGCGCAGGGTCTGAGCAACAAGGCGATTGCGGGGCGGCTGTATCTGAGCGTCCGCACGGTGGAAGGCCATCTGGCAAATATCTATTCACAGTTGGGCGTACATTCGCGCACCGAAGCCATGCTGGTGGCTGTCAAAATCCCGAAGAGCATCGGGACTATAGTCAGGTAGTTTTACTTGATGACTTCAAGCGGCTTTGCGCTTCTCCTTATTCGAGTTCGGCGTTATCCTTTTTGAAAATGAGATCTTCTTCCCAAACCCGTCTCGCTATCCTCGGAACGATGTCTGACCTTCATAGACAGCCCATTGCTTATGACCTGGATTGTCTGCGTAAGGTTGTCGCCGATCTTGCGCCTGACCTGCTGTGCGCCGAGATCACTTTGCAGACATGGGAGCGCGAGGATTTTTCACAAGCATCCATCGAAGTCCGTGAAGCACTGGCGCCTGTGATCGCTTCAACAGATATTGTTCTGATTCCGGTCGCGCCGACCCCGGAGCGATATACCGATTTCATGCCAAATTCTGGCTCGAGGCGCCGCCTCGTGCGGACCTTCAACCGGCTTCTGCAATGGGGGCAGGTCCAAGCCGACGATGTGCAGACTGTCAACGGGCCATGGTTCGGCGTGTTCTGCCATACAGTTTGTTGGTTGACCGAATCGCTTTGGACTGCCAAGGATCGCGCCGCATGGGAAAGACAGAATAAAGAGTTGGTTGAGAATATCGTCCGCGCTGTTCAGCGGGACAGTGGACGCCGTGTACTGGTGGCTGTGCAATGCCAACGACTGCATCGCCTGATCTCCCTTCTGCGCACCCATGATGATCTTTTCAAGATTGTGCCATATCAAAATTTATAGTGCGAGATGCAATGAGATTATCCAAACTTTTATTCATTTCGCTCGCTGTCGTTCTTCCGCTGGTTATTTATTCACCGGTTACAGCCCAGGATGGTGGACAGGATCAGCCATATTACATCGTTCAGGAAGGCGATTCGCTCTGGGATATTGCCGCGCGTTTCGGCGTAACCCTCGAGGACTTACAACAGGCGAACAATATCAGTGATCCAGGACAAGTGGCAATTGGCGTTCATTTGATAATTCCCAGCTTGAATGGCGTGAACGGTCGTCTGGATACAATTACAGTCACTTATGGTGAGACCCTTTGCAGTATGAGCCGTCGTTATAACCTTTCAGAGTTGACTTTAGCCCAATTGAATCGCTTCGTCAGCCCGGCAGAATTATATGCCGGCGCGACTATGATCGTTCCAGTAACCGACAGCCCAGGTTCATCTTCTGCCGGGCGCGCTGGTCTGACCTCAGGCCAGTCCTTGTTGGAACTGGCGATACTGCGCGGCGAAGACTCTTAGAAACTTGCTTTGGATAATAACTTGCCGGGCACGTGGGCAGGTTTGCCCGGCGATGTGCTTCGCTTTGCCGGTGACTCTCAAACGGACGCACCAGCCGGTTTACCGGAGTCCATCACAAAGGTCGAGATTGATCCGCTGTTTATGCTCCAGGGCGGGACGACGGTGGTCAAAGTCTATGCACCGCCTGGTATTAAGATAAGCGGTTCGCTGTCTGATCGTACTCTGAATTTTTTTTCACAGGATTATGGTTATGTTGCCTTGCAGGGCATCCATGCCATGACGCCGCCCGGCCTCTATCCCCTGGCGTTGGAAGGCGAGTTGCCAAATGGAGAACGCTTCGCTTTTTCGCAGGATGTGCTTATTCAGGATGCGAACTTCACGTACGATCCCAGCCTGCAAGTTGACCCGGTCACCGTGGATCCGGCAGTAACGGAACCTGAAAAGGAATTGTGGGAATCACTGGGTGTTCCCGTCACACCTAAAAAGATGTGGAATGGTTTGTTCGCCAGCCCCGTGCCGCCGGAATTCACTGAATGCTGGCCTTCCCTTTTTGGCAATCGGCGATCTTACAACGGCAGCACTTATGACTATTTCCACAGCGGTATGGATTTCTGCGGCCAGACTGGAACTGAATTGTACGCCAGTGCTCCCGGCAAAGTTGTTTACATCGGCGAATTGACTGTACGCGGCGGAGTTGTGGTGATTGATCATGGTTGGGGAATTTATACAGCCTATGATCATCTCTCGAAAATCCTTGTCCAACCCGGCGACATGGTTCAACCCGGACAAGTGATTGGATTGGGTGGAGCAACAGGCCGTACTACCGGACCTCACTTGCATTGGGAGGTGTGGGTCGGCGGTGTTCAGGTCAACCCGCAAAATTGGCTTACGCGCGCCTATCCTTGATAAGCCAAAGCACTTATCCGCGAACAGGCAAAACCGCGCTTCGGTATTCTCCACAAATCTCATACAATCTGTAAAACGATCCCACTGTAAAGAAGATCTATCCACGTATTGAAAAGAGGCGCCATGCCAAGCAGATTGACTCAAATCCTGAAATTACTCATCATTTTACTGATTCCCATTTTCATTATCAGTAGCGCAGCACGGTTACTGGCTACTGACTCGTATCTGGCTTTCGAATACAACAGGTCCAGTTTCCCGCCCGACACGTTCGGTTTCACCAATCAACAGCGTTTCATCCTTGCCTCAACGAACATTCATTATGTGCGTGCTCATCTTCCCAATGATGAGCTCTCAAAACAAACCCTGAATGGTGCGCCGGTTTACAATCCGCGCGAAGTATCACACATGGCAGATGTGCAAACAGTTTTTCAATCCGTTTCGCGCGTCTGGCTCGCCACGTTCATTCTGCTTATATTACTGGGCTTCTTCCTTTGGAAAAAAGGAGAGCAGAAAGCACTCGCATCAGCAATTCAATCGGGCGGACTTTTGACTTCCGGGATCATCCTGTCAATCGCTTTGCTGGCAATCTTCGGCTGGCAATTTTGGTTTGAAACATTTCATTTGTTTTTCTTCAAACCGGGTTCATGGCTGTTTTCCTACTCCGATACGCTCATCCGCCTCTTTCCGGTAGAGTTTTGGTTCGACGCAACCCTGACGATTTCCGTTTTCAGCCTGGCTGGGGGATTGTCGCTGGCTCTCATCGGCTGGCGCGGAAAACGTGCGCTGGCAGGAATGCGGACTTAAGGAATGTAATCACATTTGCTGTCAGGTCGAACACTGAAAAAATTTGCAAACGTAAGCCCGACGGTCTCTCTTCGGGCTTTTTGTTTTGAACAGGTAGTTTTACTTGCCTTTCATTAGCCAATCGGCGCTCGTCCCGTGAACGACTCGGTGCTATCTTAGTTGCAAGAAAGGAAACGATTATGACTAATTCCACACAAATCTCTCGTATCAAAGGGGCGGAACTTTTATCCTCTATTGGCGCTGGGGTGCTGGGCGCGGGCATTGCCCTTCTACTGGTGAATCTACTTGTACCTTATGCAGTTCCAATCCTTCTACTCGGCCTCATTTCCCACGCCGCGGGCATGTTCCAGAAACATAGACTTGAGCAACAGGGAGAAGTCGTTCGCGTCTGGTGGGTAGAAACTTTGTATTGGTTGTGCTGGCTGGGGTTGGCCGCGTTATTGCTCTTCATCATCGTCCGCCAATTTTGAAGCCACAACATCAGTAGATAAAAGCGTGAATCAAGATAGAGATGACCATGGATGAGATCATTATCGCTACCTGCTCACTGGAGATAGGCAAGGCCGCTGACGTTAATACAGTGTTGGTTGACGGGCGTATGGTGTTGCACGGCGGGCGCGCAACGAGCGCGGACGAGTCGGGAATCGTCGCTCACGCGGAGGCCGCGGCAACGACCATCTTTGACCACTCCTGTTTCGTACCTGTCGAATCTGATACTGCGAGGTTGGCCATGACGCAAAATACGACTCAACGCGCGCACGCTCTGAGGGGGCTGGTCGGCGGTATCGTTGGGACTTTGGCAACGATTGGAGTTGCCTTGTTCCTTCCGAAACCAATGGCTTTAGAGTTTCTTTCCATTGTGTTGGGGGGTATCGCATTCGTTTACTTCGGTTTTGTGTTGATGGATGGTCGAGTACGTGAGATGCTCTTCGAGTTTGGAAACATCACATTGACGCTAACTTTCGCCTTCTTAGGCTTATGGATCGCGCCTTATTGGCTCGCGGCTGGCTACTTTATCCACGGCATTTGGGACGCCATTCACCATCTAGGAGGTGTTCAGACAAAAATACCACGCTGGTACATACCATTCTGCCTGCTCTATGATTGGCTTGTAGCAGGTTTTATCATCATCTGGTGGCGGTGATCGCCACATTCAGCAAAAGGAGAAATACATGATTCGCAAAAGGTTTATGTTCCTCGGCATAATTGGTGGTCTCGTCGTCCCTTTCGCTCTCACACTGTTGCCGAAGGAGTACGCCCGAGACATCCTGGTCGTTTTGGTTGGATACTTCGGCGGCGTTTATTTGGGGATAGGCCTGTCAACCGCCAGCCCAAAGAAGGTGGCTCTTCAAGATGGCGTTTCCGCGCTCTTTTTCGGCCTCGCGCTTGCAGGTCTTTGGGTGAGCCCATTGTTTCTCGCGTTGGCATGCTTCGCGCATGCTGCTTGGGACTTCATTACCGAACATCCAAAAGCTCTCAACACGCCCATTGCTCGTTGGTACGTGCCTACATGTGTTAGCTTCGACATTCTGCTCGGCGTGTTCATCCTCGTTTGGTGGTGGTGAGGAGGAAGGTGAAATATGACAGCCAAGAGACCCAATGAACCAATGCAGAAAGTCGAAGTCATCATCCACATTGACGCGCCGCGCGAGGCGGTCTGGGCCTATATGTCCGATTTGCCATTCGTGCGCGCCTTGCCATTCACGACCCTGGAGGTGATCGGTAAGCCAGTCAGCGTTGGCACAGTTAACCGCTTGACGTTCACTTTGCCATTCGGCATGACCTTTCGCTTCGATGAGCTAGTGACGGAGTGGGTGGAAAACGAGCGCATCAGCTATCGCGCCATCTCCGGCTGGGCAATGGAGGCCGAGGCTGTGCTCAAGCCCGAGGATGGCGGCACACGCTTCCGCTTCACCCTGCGCTACCGGTTCCCGGGCCTGTGGAAATTGACCCCTCACTGGCTCATGGAACTGGGCTGCCGGCAGGGATTGAAGAACCTGAAGAAAATGATCGAGGCGAAGCCACAGGGTTTAGCCGTCACTCCGTAAGTTTCGAGAAAAAGGAGACCAATGATGGATGACATCCTGATTACGAATGCCACCGTCGTCACGGTGGATTCATCCAATCGCATTCTCCGCGACGCGGCGATAGCCATTCGCGGGCGCGAGATCGTTGCCCTCGGCCCGACCGAGGTCGTGAGCGCCGAACACCCGGCGCGCGAAGTGATTGATGCGCGAGGGATGGTCGCACTGCCCGGCCTAGTCAACGGCTATATCCACATGTTCACGGCGCTGTACAAGGGTACGATGTGCGGGTTTGGTTTTGAAAGGACTGCCGGCGAAGACATGACTATGTGCGCCCATGCCACTCCCGATTTCATGTTGGCCGCCTCGCGATTATCGGCGGTCGAGATGCTGCGTTCCGGCATCACTCTCGCCAACATCGCCGGGGATGCAATCGCCTTCGAGGTTGCCCGCCAACCGGCCGAGGCCCTGGGCCAGGCCGGGATGAAAGCGTTTGTGCAGACGATAGTGGCTGACATGTTCGGCCTGACCAACCTGAGCGCTGACGCGCAACTGACTGAGGCGGAGACGCTTCTACGCGAGTATCGCGGCAAATTCGAGGGGCGAGTCCGTGTTGTGCCCAGTCCGGGGGAGGTGCTGGCAACTTCACTGAAGATGATGCGACGGCTGGCGGCGCTGGCCGAGCGCGAAAACGTGATCGAGCACATCCATGTCTTTCCTCGCTGGCCGATGGGCGCGTTTAGTTGGCCGGTGCGCGGCCGCTCACCGCTTGGCCTTTTGAAAGCAGGCGGCCTGCTCAACGAGCGATTGGTGGCGGTGCACTTTCTCGCGGCCACACGCTCTGACATCGCGGCGGTCGCCAAGGCGGGCGCGAGCGTAGTTCATTGCCCATCGGTGTGGATGAACGTGGGCATTGGCCCGCGTCACTGGCTACCCGTGAAGGCCCTCCATCGCGCCGGGGTCAACATCATGCTGGGGGCCGATAGTTACGGCGGCTGGATCGAGGGCGCCGATATGTTCACCGAGATGCGCAACTGCATTTTATTGAGCAACTTTCTATACGGGGCGGACTCATTGAAACCAATGGATGTGTTGCGCATGGCGACGATCAACGGAGCGCGGGCGTTGGGGTTGGAAAGGGAAACCGGCTCGCTGGAGGTCCGCAAGCGCGCCGACATCGTATTGCTGAAATTCGACCGCCCGCCGGTACAGCCGTCATCCGATGTCCCCTACATGCTAGTGTATGGCGCATCCGGCCGTGACGTGGATATGGTACTGATTGACGGGCGCATCGTCGTGCGCGAGGGGCGTGTGCTGACACTGGACGAATCTGAGGAGGTGATAGCGGCGGCCGAAGCGCGCGTCGAGTTGTATCGCCGCGCTGGATGGGAGTTGACGCCTGATGAGGTGACACCTCCGAAGACTTCCTGGCTCGAACGTTATCCCAACGAACGGTTTGCCAAGTGGGGCGCGAGGTTCGCGCGGTTGCAGGCAATCTGGAATCGTAAAGGAGAACATCAATGAACACAAAACCTTTGAGTCAAACATTGGCATGGTTCGGCTGGCTGCCGCTCTTTCTTCTCACCGGATTGATTTGCGCTCGTGCTATGTCAGGTTCGGTGCTATCTTGGAAGCAGGATAAATTCGTTGCTCTGAAAGGAAATTGACCATGTCTCTTGCGCGCCGTAATCTATTTCAAGATAAGACTCGCCTGGCCTTAAGCATTGGCGGGGTAGCATTGGCTGTCATGCTGATCCTGGTGCTCAAAGGCTTTCTGACCGGGATAAATCGCCAGATCACTTCGTACCTCGACCATTCACCCGGCTCAATCGTCCTGGCACAGGAAGATGTGGTCAACCTGCTTGGGGCAACCTCCCTTCTGCCAGAGGGAATCATTCAGAAAGCAGAAACAATTCGAGGCGTGAATAAAGCGATCCCGATCCTCTCACAGTTCGTCATTCTCGATCTGCATGATAAAAAACAGCCCGCGTACATGATCGGATATGACCAGAAACAAGGCGGTGGGCCATGGGAACTGAGCGCGGGACGCGAGCCGCGCTTGAAACGGGAGATCGTCTTTGACCGCGTGTTCGCTGAGCGCCATGATTTAAAACTTGGCGATCAAGTAGAAGTGATGGACAAAGATTTCACCATTGTCGGCTTATCGAAGGGAACGACCTCCTGGATGACAAGTTATTTCTTTATACGAAAAAGAGATGCCGAAGAACTACTGCTGGCTTCGGATGCGACCAGTTTCCTGTTGATCACAACCTCGGATGGCGCGAATATGGATGACATTCTTCGGCGATTAAACAATATATCCGACGTCAATGCCCTGACCAAGGAGAAAATGGCTGCCAATGACCTCAATCTATTTGCTAAAATTTTCTCGGCGCCGCTCAAACTGATGGTCGGCATCGCCTTTCTGGTCGGGACAATGATTGTTGGGCTGATCATCTACACCGCCACAGTTGAGCGTCAACGCGAGTACGGAGTCATCAAAGCCATCGGCGCGAAGAATTACTTCCTCTATCAGATCGTGTTGACGCAGGCGCTGTTCGCATCCCTGGCTGGATCAGCGCTTGGTATCCTGCTGGCGAACGGCGCGGCACAATGGATCATGTCCGCCCGGCCTCAATTCCTGATCGTCTTTGATCCCGTCGATAGCGTGCAGGCATTGCTTGCCGGTCTGGGCATGGCGTTGATCGCGTCCATCTTCCCAACCCGCGTGGTGGCTAGTCTTGCTCCGGCGGAGGTCTTCCGCAAATGATTCGGCTGGCTTTCCGCAACCTTTTTCAAAACAAGATCCGCCTGGTCATCTCCGTTGGCGGAGTAGCCCTGGCCTTGCTTCTCATCCTTTCGCTGGACGCTGTCTTTAGCGGTGTCGAACGACAGATTACGGCTTACATTGAACACAGTGGCGCAGACGTCTGGGTCTCACAAGCTGACGTGCGCAACATGCACATGGCTTCTTCTTCATTACCCGATTCCATTGAAGGGAAAATGAAATACGTGCCCGGAGTTGTCTCGGTCACACCAATCCTATATCTGACAAATAACGTGGTAGCGGGTGATGAGAGAAATCTGGCGTACATTATCGGCTTGCCGGAAAATGCTGAATTTGGTGGTCCATGGAATATCTCGTCCGGGCAAAGTCTCCCCGGTGAAGGTGGTGTGATCATTAACCGCAATATTGCTGAGAAATCCGGTATTGCATTGGGTGATGAAGTCAAGATCCTTGGCAAGGAATTCAAAGTAACGGGTCTTTCCGAAGGAACTGCAAGCCAGGTCAACTCGGTGGCCTTCATATCAATGAAGGATTTTGAAAAGATGCGCGGTAGTTACGATACCATCAGTTTCCTGCTCGTGAAGGTTGGTGATGGGGAATCTCCAGAAGTTGTCGCCGCCCGTATCCAATCTCAGGTTAGAGATGTGACCGCCCAGACGAGAGACGATTTCGCCGCGCAGGAGCGCCAGGTAGTCAAGGATATGAGCACGGATGTGATCACTATCATGAACATGATTGGCTTTCTGATCGGTCTGGCGGTGATGGCGCTGACCGTATACACATCCACGCTCTCGCGTCGCCGGGCATACGGCATGTTAAAAGCACTTGGCGCGCGCAACACAGATCTCTACCTGACAGTGTTGGCACAGGCGATATTAAGCGTGACCTTGGGCTTTCTATTTGGTTTGGCCCTCACGCTACTATTGACTGTTGTGGTTCCCCTATTTGGGTCAAACCTTGCACTGGAAGTCAGTCTTCTTTCACTGCTCAAGGTAGGCGGCGTTTCTCTGGTGATTGCCGCAATTTCAGCGATGCTCCCCATCCGCCAGATCGCCGGGTTGGACCCGGCTATGGTATTTCGAGGCAGGTAAAAATGGCAAACCTTTCTTCTCAAACTCAAGACGAGACTCTACAAATTACTCATGTCACCAAACGCTATGGCTCTGGTACAACCGAAGTAACAGCCGTTCGCGATGTGTCCCTATCCGTTAACCCGGGCGAGATCGTGCTTATCATGGGGCCCTCAGGCTCTGGCAAGACCACCCTGCTCTCCATGCTAGGTGCTTTGCTTAAGCCCACCGAAGGTGCGATCCAGCTGAACGGCACGACTATCAGCGCGCTGGCGGAAAACCGCTTGCCGGATATTCGCCTCAAGCAATTCGGTTTTATCTTTCAGGATTTCAACCTGCTCTCGGCGCTGACCGCATTGGAAAACGTTGCCATTGTGGCAGAACTCGCGGGATCCAAGTCCCGGGAGGTGCGACGAAAAGCCGCCTCAATCCTGACCGAGTTGGGTCTCGGCGAACGGTTGAATTTTCTCCCTGAAAAATTATTGGGCGGCGAAAAACAACGCGTCGCCATCGCCCGCGCCCTAGTCAATGACCCGGCCCTGATCCTAGCCGATGAACCCACCGCCAACCTGGACTCGAAGATTGGTCACGAGATCATGCGTTTGTTGCGAAACATCGCCAAAGAGCAGGGACGAAGTGTCGTCATTGTCTCTCACGATCAACGCATCAAAGACATCGCCGACCGCGTATTGTGGCTCGAAGATGGAGAGTTCAAGGAAACGGTCACAATGGCGATTGACCCGGTCTGCGGCATGTCGGTCGAACGCGAGAAGGCGATCAGCGCGGAATGGGAAGGACAGGTTTTTTATTTTTGTGCGCGCGGCTGCCGGGATGAATTTGCGAAGGATCCACAAAAATTCATTATTGCGGTTTGATAGCATTCAGCAAAGAGATATGGTTCTTCAAACTGAATTCATACATAACGTCATGCGCCATCTTGCTAATCAGATGGATAAGCAAGATGGCGCTGGTGGTTAATTGGTCAAGGCTATATTATCAAGTGATGAAATTTTTCAAGCTGGTTATGATACCTCTCCTCGTTAATCATTCAAGCCCTCAATATCACGGGAATGGAGCTCATCAACATGGTTAATATATTATCTCTCAAACCCGACCCTTCCGCCACGGACGTGACGCGGCGCCGTTATCAGCGCCTCGCTCCCATTTACGATGTAATGGAAGGATTATCCGAGCGGCGTTTTCATCCATGGCGCACCAAGTTATGGGAACAGGTACCAGGTTTGCGTGTTCTGGAAGTCGGTGTTGGGACCGGCAAGAACCTACAATTTTATCCTGCTGGTATTTCGATCGTTGGAATTGATCTTACGCCCGGTATGTTGCAACGCGCGCAAAAACGAGCCAACGATTTGCGATTAAGTTCAAGAGTCGAACTTCATATTGGTGACGTTCAACAATTGGATCTCCCGGACGACAATTTTGATTCGGCTGTTGCCACGTTTGTTTTCTGTTCAGTACCTGACCCAGTACTTGGACTGCGTGAACTTAGACGCGTTGTCAAACCTAATGGACGCGTGTTGCTTCTTGAACACATGCGTTCCCCCGATCCGTTTTTGGGAGCCGTGATGGTTTTTCTAAACCCACTAATCGTGAGAATGATGGGCGAAAATATTAATCGCAGGACGCTAGATAATGTTTGCGCGGCGGGACTTGAGATCGAGCATGTTGAGGATTTGGGAATGGGAGGCATCTTCAAGTTAATCGTAGCTCACGTCCCTTCACGATAGAGTTGATTTGAGTAGCGATAAATGGCTCACTTCTCCCGTCGCGATTTTCTCAAACTAGGTGTCTCCACTTTTGCAAGCCTGGCTTTTTCTCCATTCCTGCCGGGGCTGGGATTGTTCGATGATGCAAATCTGGCGCGCGTGACGACCAAGTCTGTCAGCGTGTACAGCCAGCCAAATGACCAGAGTGTGATTGTCGGGCAACGCTTCCGGGATGAGTTGGTCAACATTTATGGGGAAGTTAATTCCGGCATTCCGACTTACAATCCAATCTGGTATCGTGTCTGGGGTGGATATACACACCGGGGGCGCCTGCAAAAGGTCAAGGTTCTCCTTAATGAACCGTTGGCAACCATCCCCGAGGGGGGTCGTCAACTATCTGAACTGACCGTGCCATACACCCAGGCCATGCGTTACACAAAAACCTATGGCTGGCAGCCCAACTTACGGCTTTATTACGGATCGGTACATTGGATTGATGGGATTGACGAAGGTCCCGATGGTCAACCTTGGTATCGAATCTTCGATGAACTGGTCGGTTTTCCGTATCACGTTCTTGCCATGCACCTGCGCCTGATTCCATTTGCAGAGTGGGCTCCGATTACTCCCGAAATGCCACTCGAAAACAAGCGCATCGAAGTCAATCTGAGCACCCAGGTTCTGACCGCCTACGAGCATGACCAGATTGTGTTTCAGACGAACATCTCCTCAGGCATCCCTGCTGGACGACCAAGCCCAAACGTTATTTCCACAAAAACTCCCAGCGGTGAATTTCACATCCTTGAGAAATATCCATCCAAGCACATGGGAAACGGTAACCTGTTTGCCGGACCTGAAGACTACGAATTGCCCGGTGTTCCCTGGACAAGTTTCTTTACCGAATCGGGTGTTGCTTTCCACGGCACGTACTGGCATGATAACTTCGGCACGCCAATGAGCAGCGGCTGTGTCAACATGCGGATTGAAGAAGCCAAATGGCTGTTTCGCTGGGCGCGTCCTTTGCACGAACCTGACCATATTTCAAATCGCGGTCGCGGGACACGGGTGATAATTGCCGCCTAAACACCACAACCCAACAGATCCAAGGAATCGCGGGGAATTCATCTCTTTCAATCCTGATGCGTCAATATCATCTATTTTTTCAAGTGAGATATACGCACTTACATTTGTCATAAGCCATTTGGCTCATGCGCCTCTCCGATATTCCCCCTTATAATTCTTGAAATTGCAAATTTTCCAGCGACTTTGTCGGAAGGAAGATTATTCCATAAAGGATATTGTAAACAGAGAAACTCAATGAGCAAAAGACAAAGAAGGCAAAAGAAAAGTTTTCCTTGGGTGTTTGTTGTGTTCGGCAGTATTCTGATCATCGCCGCGATATTATTCTTCGCCAATCAGAATGGCGGCGGAACGCCCGCGATCGCCATTGACCAACAGAAAATTGACTACGGCTATGTTCAATTTGGCAACAACAAAACATTCACGATCAAAGTCACCAACAATGGTGACGGAATTCTGCGCTTCAAAGAGAAACCCATCGTCGAAGTTTTGGAGGGCTGCTGACCTCCTGATCTGACCATCGGTTCGATGGCACTCAAACCTGGTGAAAACACAACTATTGAATCCGGCATCTTCATGATGCACTCCGGCATGGACGGTCCGCATGATTATGCCGTGCATCTAAAAACCAATGACCCAAAAACTGCTGATCTGGTAATTCATGTCTTGTCAAATTGGGGACCATAAATCAAATGAATAGATCAACAACGGCGTGCCCACAAAACACGCCGTTGTTTCTATTTTGCAATCGGTAATGTGAATGTGAAAATACTTCCCAAACCATCTCCCTTGCTTTCAACCCAAATCCGACCGCCGTGCGCTTCGACGAGGGCACGCGCAATCGTCAAGCCAATCCCGCTTCCGCCTCCACTTTGACGGGAGCGGGATTTATCCACTCGATAGAAGCGGTCAAAGATATTCGATAGATGTTCAGGCGGAATACCGATGCCTGTATCTTGGACAGCGATTTGAACTTCATGATCGATCCGTTTTGCAGAAATAGTGATCCTGCCACCTTCTGGTGTATATTGCAAGGCGTTCCCGGTGAGATTGGTAAGCACCTGCACGGCGCGGTCTTCGTCCGCGAGAACATGCGGAAGGTCAGGAGCCAGTTCGAGGTCCAGCAAGATGCGTTTGGATTCAGCATGAGGTGCGAGTCGTTTGGTCACAGTGTGCACAAGAGTGGAAACATCCACAGATCGAATATCTAATTGATAGGCGCGCGCTTCGACACGGGAAAGTTCCTGCAGGTCATCCACAAGCCGATTGAGCCGATCTGCCTCGGCATGGATTTGCTGATAGGTTTCATTATTTGCAGGCAGAACACCATCCATCAAGCCTTCCATCGAGCCCTTGATGGCGGTGAGTGGCGTGCGAAGTTCGTGGCTAACGTCGCCGATGAGACGCCGGCGCATGGATTCAATTTGATTCAATTTTTCAGCCATTTGGTTGAAGCGTGATGCGAGTTGGGCAAGTTCGTCCGCGCCTTTCACATTCACGCGTTCGTCATAACGTCCGTCGGCAATGCGTTGCGCGGCAAAAGACATGGCGCGCACCGGTGCGATGACACTGCGAGTGAATAATAAGCTGAGTGCAACAGCCGCAAGCATGGCCGCCAGCGCTGCATACGTCAGCGCTTCGTTAAAGCTGGCGCGATAATCAATATAGAGTTGTGACATCGGGCCGGAATTCCCAAAACCCTGATTGCCCATTCCCATCCCGCTGTTCGTAATTCCCATCATTCCGCTCATGTGACGATTAAAGGAGGTTGGCAGGATGAACTGACTGGCAATGATCAGCACTGCCACGCCCACCCCGATGATGGCCACATAAGACAGTAGAAGTTTGGCTCCCAAATGACGGCGAAAATAGTCAATCATATTTCCTCACAATACCTAAAGCGGCTCATCTTCAAAGCGATAGCCCACGCCGCGCACTGTGGCTATCAAATCCTCGTGGCCCAATTTTTGGCGGACGTGCCCCAGGTGTACATCCACAACGCGCATTTCGCCGAAGTGTTCACCGCCCCAGACTTTTTCGAGCAATTGTTCACGGGTTACCACGCGCCCGCGATTTTCAGCCAGCGCTTTCAAAAGATCAAACTCTATGGCTGTTAATTCAATTGGGTTTTCATCAACTGTGGCCGTGCGTGCACCGACATCCATTCTCAGATGACGAAAGGACAATACGCTCATTTCAGATCCCGAGCCTGCTCCCGTTTGAGTGCGCCTCAAGGCGGCTTTGACCCGCGCCGTCAACTCACGCGGGCTAAAGGGCTTCGTCACGTAATCGTCAGCTCCAACAGAAAGACCAACGACCTTATCGGTCTCTTCGGTTTTTGCGGTAAGCAGGATCACGTACACTTCTGATTCGCGGCGAAGGCGGGACAGCAACTCTATCCCATCCATGCCGGGGAGCATGATGTCTAAAATAACGAGATCAGGCTTGAAGGCGCGCGCGGCTTTGAGGCCTGTTGGCCCATCCATCGCCGTAAAAACTTCATAACCTTCGGGCTTGAGATAGGCCGTGACAAGATTCACGATGGAGGGTTCGTCATCAATCACGAGGATTTTAGTCATTTGAGATTCTCGATTTGAAATAAGGTTTCATCGCTGACCTTATTGTAACTTCCCTTGTGTGAAACAAAACGCGCCGAATTGTGTAACCTCGGCGCGTTCCTGGTTTCGGTGCGATGAATTTACTCGGCTTCTTCGACAAAAGTCCCGTGCCAGGTGTGCAGGAAGATCTGTCCATTATAGCCATTGACGCTCAACATGCCGAAGACCTTGCCACCCTTGGAGAAGTCGAGGGTGTAGTAGCCGTAGAACTGCACGGGATCAGTTGCGGCGATTGTGCCAGGCTGATTCTGATCAAGGAAAGCTTGTGCATTCTTGATGGTTTGATCCTTTGTTACAGGCATATCCGCCGAGACAGTCGCAGGGGTTATGGATTGGTAGTTCCAGTTCCCCATCACTCCGCCAGTTCCACCCATCATTCCACCATGATTCAGACCGCCATACTTAAGATTCCACATCATGTTGGGGCCGTATTCAGGGTAGGCAACCTGCGAAGTGGGATCCACCAGCAGTTCAAACGCGCCCAAACCCGAGTCACTTTCCTTGACAACAACGTAGGCGTTGTTATTGAAAATCATGACTTCACCAATTTCCAATCCCTGAACATTGAGAGACTGGATGTATTTCCCAGCCGACGCCTTGGCCTGGTCAACGGTCAAGGGAGTAACGTTGGCGTTGGTTCCATTATTCCAGCCATATCCGCCACGACCGTTCATCATACCTGATCTCATGCCATAACCAACGCGGCTATTGCCCATCATGCCAGGGCCATATGCATTGTTATTGTTCAAGCCGGTGCTGAACATCATGGAAGGGCCGTATGCATTTGCACGCGCATACATACTTCCAGCGAAAAAGACGCCGCTTGCCAGTGCCAAGACAGCGATGACGATCAGGATCGTGCTCAAAGCTTTGTTCATGGGTTATCTCCTATTGTTTGCGATTCACACGTTTGTGTGTTGTTTTATAACGCTAGTATAGGATTCTCCAGTGAAGAGGGCGTAAAGCGAATATGAAGATATGGTAAAGGTTATTCTGATGAAGATGGCTAGTCCTCTGAGTTTGAAATGTGCGGCAAACAGTTGTAACGGTATTGTTCGTCACATCCAACACCTGACCGATTTTCGTTCTTGTCATACCTGCATCCACTTTCAGTAGAATTCTGGCTCGTGTCAATTTGCGTGCAGGCGCTACGCCTGATGAAATCAGTTTTTGAAGTTGTTCACGCTCTTCTCTTGTTAATTGAACTTTGTACCTTTTCATCTTTTGCCTCCGGTGAACTTACTTTATCACCAGAGACCCTATCTCACAAAATCAATTTTGACAGACTACTAGTATAAAAACCGTTGGGATCTTTGGCGGTATCGGACCAGAATCAACTATAGTTTATTGCCGGTCGATTATTGGATCCTATCGTGAATATAAACAGGATGGCAGTTATCCATCCATTCTGATCAACAGCATCGACCTGACAAAGATGCTGGGATTAATCGGGGCAAATCAATTAGCTGAAGTCGCTGAGTATTTGACGGATGAGGTGCAGAAAGCAGGAATTATTCAATCAATTTTTATGATCAACCAGCTGCCATAAAAAATTATAGTGGCATAGAGAATTATCAAAATCCAGATAGTTATTCGCGCGATAAGAGATGGGAGGTTAAGATCCAGAAGAATGCTGTGCAGACCCAGCAGGCAATGGGAAGTCACAATGATTAAAAATGCAGCCTCCATTAATGCGATACCGGGAAAACCATAGTAATGAACTACATCAGCATAGGTCAGCAATCCCTGCGGCGCGACCCAGTGATTGACAATCAAATGTATACACAACAGAATAACCAGCAATATCCCCAACACTGCTTGAGCCAGCCAGCAAATATTGCCTTTATTGCTTATTGTTTTATGATCCATTTGTTTTACACACCAAACAATCGAATGGCAAATATAATACCGCCTACTACTGTTAAAGCCAAAACAACTCCAAGTGATAACTTCTGTCTGCGAAGGCCCATTCCCATCACATGCATGGTCAAGCGAAGCCCATTTAACCCGTGAAAAAGAACTGCTGTTATCAGGATGATCTCGCTTAATTTGATCAGAGGTAGATGTGCAAACTCTACAAAGTCGTCATAAGCATTTTGTCCTTGGGCAAGTTTGCTTAATATAACCAAATGCAAACCCAGATAAAAAGTCAAACCCAAGGCTGTCAGTCGATTAAAGGTGAATCCCCATGATCCAACCTGCCTTGTGCGTGGATCGAACCAACGAGGCACATTGCGAGGCGAGGGGATATCTCTCATATCAATTCCCTACCATGTTCAGGCATACTGTTTCCAGATTTGTTTCCACAAAGCTTCGCGGTCCCAGCCGGTGAACAGTAATACATCACCCAGAGTTAATCTCTTGCGCATCAGGGACGCATTTAGAAAAGCGAAATGTGCCTGTTTTTCGTTAATAGCTGGCGTAAGTTGGGACCAGCGCATCGGTGCATTCACTGCCTCCAGAATTTGCAGGATCACTTCAGGAGAACGCGTTTGCACACCCAATTCAGTGCGTAAGGAATCCCAATCTTCAATCGCAGTTTCAAATTCCCTGCGGTGCGAATGCCACTTTTCCAATTTCTGTTTGTAGTCGGCCCAGCATTCCGCTCCAGCTTTGCCCAAGGGATCAATCGTGCGGAAATTTTCTTCAATACGTGTTTTCATGGCTTCCATACCCGGGTAGCAATCATCTATATTAAGCGCGGCAGGATCAAGTTCCGTTAGGAAGCGATGATACATTTCCGCGCCAGCCAAAGTCGCCAGCGCCACCTGCGACCCGTGAACGGTCAAAGGCGCATGGTCAATCTCTGCCTGTAAATCCAGGACATGTGACATGACATGTTCAAAGCCGGACATTGGGGTGGTCGCATGCGAAAGTGACATGGCCAGGCCGCCCAGGGAAATGATCTTTGCGAGCATGGCCACACTTTCCATTTCACCGAGTCGAATCCCCTCTGCATGATCAATTAGCAGTTCATCCAAAGGACCAACCAGATTCATTGCCAGCTCTGAATAGGTGGAGTCCATGCCAAGCCGAAATGCCAGATACCAATCCGGGAAACTGACGAATACCGCCAACATATCGCCAACCCCTCCCGCAGTCATTTCCTTTGGCGCATCACGCAGGGTTTCAAGGTCACAGATCAATGCATCCGGATAGCGTGAATCAAGTGTGCGCTTGACGCCATCTACAAATGTTGGCGACATGTTTGAAGTGAACGCGCTCACGCTGTTGGCTGTTTGAAACACAGCGAAGGGAACAGACTCACCTGTTTCCTGCTGATAGAGGAAACAGCCATGTTTGGCGATATCAGTGACAACGCCAGAACCGATCGATAACACGGAACAGCCGCGACCCAAGCTGGCTTGCACTTCATGGATATGTGGCATGTCTGTGTGGACTTGCCCACTCTCATTGGCGTGCATCCAGGCCACTTTTACCTGCCAGCCATCATTTCGAAATGTCGCAAGTGCGAGCTCTTTTAGATCCTCCCCGGCACGGAGCATCGGCGTTTCATCCATCACGACCACCAAAGGCGCATCCTGATGCGCGCCGATTGATTTCAGAATGTCTGTCGTCCTGAATAACGCCCCTGATTCAAAGATCATCTTTTTGATGGGCATAGTCTCTTGTGCAGGAAATCCGGGCAGTTTGTGGATCGCTTCCCAGAAATCTATTCCATTTGCGGGATCGTAGGTTAGTTTATTCATGTTATTTTTCTTTTCTGTTTATCATGGAAATCAGCAGCTCTTTTCGCAGGTGAATTATCGCTGCGGCAGGTTCAACTCTGGCGGGACATACTTCCGTACATTCAAAAGCGCCGTGGCAGCGCCAGACCCCATTAAGTGATCCCACTTGTTCGCGCACCTCAGGCGAGGCCATATTATTTCGCCCCGCGGCCAAAACAGCAGGGCCAAGATAATATTCGTTGGTGGCAGAGATTGGGCAGGCGCTGATGCACAAACCACATTCAATACAATTCTCAAAACGTTGGCCAGTTTCACTTCTTGTCACAACCTGAGCCTTGACTCGTTCCAGTTTTTGTGCGAGCGAACCCATATCCACAACCAGGTCGGCCAATACGGGAAAGTTGTGCAACGGTTCGAGGCGCAAGACGCTGGGTCGATCTGCTCTTAAAGCCGGTGTAATGCATGCCAGCCCTTCCCGCCCCTGAATGCGGATCCCGCAACTGCCGCAGGATGCATGATGACACGAATGCCGAAACATCAGGGACGGGTCTTGTTTCCACGCGGCTTCGAGCGCATCCAGTACATAGTCTTGCTCGGCTACATTCACATGAAATTCCTGCCAAAATCTGCGGGTGGATTCTCCATCAGGATGCCTGGAGGTCCTCCGGATTCGAAGGGTTAATGGCCTTTCCATATTTATATCCACAAACGATGTGAGACCAATGGCTCTGTTCGCGTTTTGCAAGGGACGTTAATTCCCAGTTGCATACACACCATATCACTCGTTTTTTCAGCCATGTGGCGTGCGGTCGTGGTCTTCCCGCCGATGACGGAGAAGAAACCAGCTGCCCCATCCTCGGCATGGTCATAGCAGCGATGAGTGCGGGATGCCAAACGTCCCTCACTGGTGGAGTCTTTGATCAGCGGTCGTGTGGCAGCCATCATACCGCGCACTGGGATCCTGCTGGCACCAGGCATCATCCAGTCCGCGA
>Ga0172369_10000717_pt1 | contig 49171 bp, 46 predicted proteins | sample LakKiv25m_FD_114539 | JGI IMG/M metagenome (GOLD analysis project Ga0172369, IMG submission 114539) | Freshwater microbial communities from Kabuno Bay, South-Kivu, Congo - kab_022012_11.25m | ecosystem: Environmental > Aquatic > Freshwater > Lake | place: Democratic Republic of the Congo...
AACGACTCGACGGCGGCTTTCCAAGTCTGCCAACACCTCATCTTCAATGCCGCGCAGCACATAATCCGCGTCCGTTTTTGGGGAGGGATTCCCCGCGCCGCGTTTTGGGTCGGGGGTGGGTTCTTTTTCGGTGTGAATATGCGTATGCTGCCCGCCTTCGTAGTATTCACTGCCCGCGCCCTGATTGACAATCCGCGCATTGTCTTTGGCAATTTGCGCGTTATCCATTGCAATAGTTTTCTCTCCGGGCGCGGCGGGCTGCTCTTTTTTCAACAAGTCGCGCCAGCCTTTTAAATTCGCCCCCGCGCTCAATGCCAGCGAGACCCAAGCCAGCAGGTTTTCCGGCTCGGCGCTCAGCATCGAGTCCAAAAAGTACAGCAAAAAGACAAAGCCAACGACTATGAGCGTAATGGAAATGATTTTTTTGTCCATGCTTCACCTATGTCCCCGCTGGGGGTGAAAGAAAGAGAGAAGAGAGAAGAAATAAGAGAGAAGATAAAAAGAGAATAGAGAGTAGATGAGCAGTATTTTACTACTCCCTACTCTCTATTCACCTACTCCCTAATACCTGCCCCTCTTCAAGACCACCTCCGCATTGGGCAAATCCCCTTCCCTCGCGGGGAAGACTTGTGCGGCGCAGGCTTTAAATTCGGGGATTTTCGCCTGCGGGTCGAGCGCGTCATTGGTTAAAAGATTCGCCGCCGCCTCGTGAAAATGCCAAGGCAGGAAGACCACGCCCACTGTCGTTTTCTCCGTCACCGTAGCGCGGACGAAAATCTCGCCGCGCCGCGTTTTCACCTTCACCGCCTGCCCGTTTTGAATGCCGTGAATCTCCGCGTCTGCGGGGTGAATCTCCACCCGCGCTTCGGGGTAGGCTTCGTTCAACGCGGAATGGCGCGTCATCGTTCCGCCGTGCCAATGTTCCAACAAGCGCCCGGTGGTTAAGATAAAGGGATATTCGTCATCCGCCTCTTCGCGCGTGGGAACATAATCCAAAACGTGGAACTTGCCGCGCCCGCGCGGAAATTTTTCGGTGAACAAAGTCGGCGTGCCGGGGTGAGTCAAATTGGGGACGGGATAAATTAAGCCAACTTGCTCGATGCGCCCGTAAGTAATGCCCGCGTAATCGGAATTAAGCGCAGCCATCTCGCGCAGAATCTCTTCGGGTTGAGCGTAATCCCATCCGGCGGAATTTTCGCGCCCCAACCGCGCCTCGATGCGCTTCGCCAAATCGCAGAGAATCTGCCAGTCGGGTCTGGATTTTCCGCGCGGCGGGTGCGCGGCGCGGACGCGCTGCACGCGCCTGTCGGTATTGCTAAACGTGCCGTCTTTTTCCGCAAAGGGAGTCGCGGGCAAAAAGACATCCGCGTAGGCGTCGCTCTCGTTGATGAAAATATCCTGCGCGACAATGAATTCCAATTCTTCAATATGTTTGCGCGTTTCGTTAAGGTTCGGCTCGGACATCATGGGGTTTTCGCCCATGATGCACAGCGCGCGGATTCCGCCCTCGTGCGCGTGACCTAAAATTTCAGTGGTGGTTAAACCCAATTTGCGCGAGAGTCCGCCCGGCTCAATGTTCCAAACTTTTTCCCATGCTGCGGCGTTGTCTTCGTTATCCACGCGCATATAGCCCGGATAATGAAAAGGCATTGCGCCCATATCGCTTGCGCCCTGCACGTTGTTCTGCCCGCGCAGCGGATTTAAGCCCGTGCCTTCGCGTCCAATATGACCCGTGAGAAAAGCCAGATGAATGAGCGCCATTGCGGAGGCTGTGCCATGCGAGAGTTGCGAAATGCCCATGCCCCAATAAATGGCGGCGTTTTTTGCGTTGGCGTACATGCGCGCCGCCTTGCGAATATCTTCGGCTGGCACGCCGCTGACTTCTTCCGCGTATTCGGGCGTGAACTTTTCCAGCGCGGCGATGAACTCCTCCACGCCTTCGGTGCGGCTATTGACAAAATCCCAATTGACGAGGTTCTCTTTTACAATCACATGCGCCATTGCAGAAAAAAGCGGGACGTTTGTGCCGGGTTTCAGCGGCAGCCAGAGCGCCGCCATGTTGACTAAATCAATGCGGCGCGGGTCAATCACAATCATCTTTGCGCCGTGTTTCATCACCGCGTCTTTCATCTGCAAGGCAATGATGGGATGATTTTCGGAGGTGTTTGAACCCGTGACGATAAACACATCATTTTGAATCACTTGACTTGCGGTGTTGCTCATGGCGGAAGAACCCACCGCCATTTGCAGCGCCACCACCGAACCCGCGTGACAGAGCCGCGTGCAATGGTCCACGTTGTTCGTGCGGAAGAGGGCGCGATACATTTTTTGCAACAGGTAATTATCTTCGTTGGTGGCTTTGGCGCAGCAGTACACCGCCATCGCGTCTGCGCCATCGCGCTGATAAATTTCGGTCAGTTTGTTTGCCGTAATATCCAGCGCGGTATCCCAATCGGTTTCAACCCAATCAAAGTCAGAGATAAGATGATTAGAGGGTAGAGGATTGGCGTGTTTGCTATTCTCTATTCTCTTCTCTCTAATTTCTATTTTTTTGCCTTCCAACAAATACCTTCTCACCAGCGGGGTTGTAATTCGTTTTGGATGATAAATAAAGTCATAGCCAAAGCGCCCCTTAACGCAAAGATTGCCGTGATTCACAGGCGAATCAAAGGGCGTAGTCACTTTGAAAATAAAATCATCTTTAACGTGCAACTGTAAAGCGCAGCCAACTCCGCAGTACGGGCAAGTAGATGTGACAACTCGGTCTGCTTTAATCATAAGGTCTCCACAACACTCTAACGTTCTAACGTTAAAACGTTTATTTACGGCGCTAATTTCTGAAGGGCTAGCTCCCTGCTCCAATAAAAACTCGCGTTTGGGTTTCAGCGCGCCCGTGGGGCAAACGCCCACGCATTGACCGCACAGCACGCAGGTTGTTTCGGGAATGGATTGGTTATAAAACGTGCCAATTTGAGTCTCAAATCCGCGCCCGCTAAAATTGATGGCGTAAGTATATTGAGCGTCCTCCGCGCAGACTTGCACGCAGCGCCAGCACAGCAGACATTTGGAATAATCGCGGATGTACATCGGGTTATCGTCTTTGATGTCGCTCTCGCGCCGCTCGGCGTCGGGGAAGCGCTGCGCGTCCGCGCCGTAGTCTTTCATCAGGTCGAGAATTTGCGGCGCATCCGATAAATCCATCGTGGAGGCGAGCATCTCCAAAATGGTCTTGCGCGCGCGCGTCACTCTTTCGCTGTGAGTTTGTACTTTCATATGATTTGCGGCTTTGACCACGCAAGAAGGCTGCAGGGCGCGCCAACCTTCTACTTCCACCACGCAAATTCTACAAAGCGCGTTGGCGGTAGTCGCCTCGTGAAAGCAAATAGTGGGAATATCAACGCCATTCTGGCGGGCAACCTCCAATAAAGTCTGCCCGTCCTCGGCGCTCACTTCTTTTCCATCCATAAAAAATTTAATGCTCATCATGTGCCTCCAACGCTCCAACGTATAAACGTTCCAACGTTTTAACGTTCTAACGTTTCAACGTTCAACAACTTCGGAAATTCCTTCATGGCGCTCAACACCGCGCTCGCCGCCGTCTGCCCCAACCCGCAGAGACTCGCGTCCGTCATGGTCCAGCCGATGTCTTGCAAACGCTGCGCGTCTTCGGGCTGAATGTTGCCTGCCGCTACGCGGTCTAAAATCTCCATCTGGCGGCGCGTCCCCATTTGACAGGGATAACACTTGCCGCAAGATTCATGCGCGAAGAATTTTCCAAGCCGCTTTAAGACATCGCGCAGGTCGCGGGTTTCATCAAAGACCATCACCACGCCAGAGCCAAGCGGCAGTCCCGCCGCGCGTAAATCTTCAAAAGTGAGTTTCACGTCAAGATGCGCGGATGTGGCAAAAGCGCCCGCCGCGCCGCCAAAGAGGACGGCTTGCAGTTTCCTCTCCCCCACCATGCCGCCCGCCATTTCCATTAACTCGCGCAGTGTTGCGCCAAAGGGAATTTCATACATGCCCGGTTTTTTTACATCGCCAGAAACGCAGAACAGTTTTGGACCCGGCGATTTTTCCGTGCCAATTTTGCGATACTCCGCCGCGCCAAGTTTTACAATTAACGGCACGTTGCACAAAGTTTCCACGTTATTAATTACAGTCGGCTTATCAAAGAGTCCGTTCGTGGTTGGGAAAGGCGGCTTAACGCGCGGAAAACCGCGCTTGCCTTCAATCGATTCAAATAACGCAGTCTCTTCCCCGCAGATGTACGCGCCCGCGCCAACGCGAATTTCAACATCAAGGTCGTCCAAGTATCCAGCGGATTTTGCTTCACTCAACGCATTTTCTAAAACAGGGATGATGTAGGGATACTCGCCGCGAATGTAGATGTAGCCTTTGGTTGCGCCAATGGCGTAGGCGGCAATGCACATGCCTTCAATTAAACTGTGCGGGTCGTCAATCATCAACACGCGGTCTTTGAACGTGCCGGGTTCGGATTCATCCGCATTGCAAACAAGATATTTTTGTTCGCCAGCGGCTTTTAATGCGCCCTCCCATTTAACGCCCGTAGGAAAAGCCGCCCCTCCACGCCCCACTAAACCCGAAGATTTAATCTCGGCGACTACTTCCTCCCGCGTCATAGATTTTGCTTTTTTCAATGAGGCATAGCCGCCGTAACTTTTTAGCGAAGTCGTCTCGCCGCCGCAGTTTTTTGTGAGCAATCTCAACGAGCCGCCCAAGGGCGAAAGCGGACGAAAAGCGTCCGCAGCGCCAATTCCCACAAGCGCTTCATCGCCATAGGTAGTTAACACGGCGGGCGTTTGGTCGCACAACCCCAAACAGGGACTCGGCTCAACGGTCACATCTTCCTCGGCGTTATATTCATGCGGCAAAGTCTTATGTTGCGCGCAAATTTTATGCAGCAATTCATCCGCTCCATGCAAAGCGCAAGCCGGGTCTGTGCAAACGCGAATTATTTTTCGCCCAGTGGGCTGGTTATAAAACATGGAATAAAACTCAATGACGCCATGCACATCCGCCAGCGGAACGCGCAGCGCGCGCGCCACCTCTGCCGCAACTTGTGGCGGCAGCCAGCCATAAATTTTTTGCGCGTCATGTAGCGCGGGCAGCAAGCCAGCCCGTCCCAAAGAAGCAAACTTTTCCAGCGTGGGTTTAAGGGGAGTTAAATCAATTTCCATGCGATTCTCCAAAAATGTGATTCAAGCAATCAGCGAATACATCACGCGCTCGCGCGCCTTTGCCAGCAAGGGGACGCCAACCTCCACCCAACGTTGAAAATGCGGCGTTTCACGATGCGCCTGCAAGGCGGCTTCGTCTTCGTAAATTTCATAGAGCATAAATTTTGTGGGCAAATCTTCCTGCTGTAAAAAATCAAACTGTACCACCCCTTTTTCTTTCTTGCTTTCCTCCGCGTTGTACGCCGCTTCTTCTATCAATCGTTCTAGCGTTTCCTCTTTTGCTTCCAAGTACACAACTTGAACAATCATGTTGAGCCTCCTTGTAAGTTCATGCGCTTAAGTATAATCGAATTTAATGGGCGGGTTTTACATCATCCGTTGAGCGAGTTCGCGCAGTTGCATAATGCTGATTGGCTTAAGCAGCACAATATCCGCCTGCTCTTGCAGCTCGTCCGCTTGGCGCGGGTTGGCGGTGACAATCATCACGCGGGTATTCGCAAGGCGGCTGTTGGCGCGAATGGCGCGCAGAATCTCCCCGCCGGAAGCGCCCGGCAAGTTAATATCCAGCGCCACAAGGCGCGGCGTATTTTCATTCAAGAACAGCAGCGCTTGATTTCCATCAAAAAAAGATTGGACGGAAAAAAACTCCCCTAACGCCAGCGTAAAAATTTGATTCAATTGCGGGTCGTCTTCAACAATCAATGCAAGCGGGGCGGGCATTTAATTTAATTTCTCCTTAATAGATTCGGCTAACTTTAATAAACTCGCCACGCTGACGGGCTTAATCAAAATATGGTCGGCTTTGCCCGTGAGCGTCTTTGCCTTGATAAAGTCGGCGGTGACAATGGCAATGACGGCGTAGGGATATTGAGCGCGAATTTCATTCAGAATGTCGCCGCCAAAGGCAAACGGCAAATGCAAATCTAAAATCACCAACTGCGGCTCGCGCGCGGAAAGCATTTCTTTATATTTATTACCATTTTCGTCAAGGTCGGCGGCGTAGCCAGCCTGCTGCAAGGCGGTTTGAAAAATGACGCCCAGTCTTGGGTCGTCCTCAATAATTAATGCGTAAAATTGATTCATCCCTATTCTCCTTTGGCGTGCGTAATGGGCAGCGTAATGATGAATAGGCTGCCTTTGCCCGCTTCGCTTTCTAACTGAATTTGCCCGCCCATAATTTCAACCAGTTGTTTTGCTATGGCAAGCCCTAACCCGCTGCCGCGATTTTCGCGGGTGATGGAATTACTAATCTGACGGAACGGCTCAAAGATTTTTTCTTTCTCAGTCTCAGGAATGCCGACTCCCGTATCGCTTACTTGAATACTCCAACGCGCAGGTTGAGGACGAGACAAGTTGATAGTGACGCCGCCTGTCTTTGTGAATTTTACCGCATTGCCTGCCAGATTAATGATGATTTGCCGCAAGCGTTTGATGTCGCCGTACAATTCGGATGGCAATTCGGGGTCAATTTCTGTTTTGAGCGTAAGCCCTTTTTTCTGCGCCAACACGGAGATGGTAGTCGCAACATCTTTCATTAGTTCGGCGGGCAAAAAGTATTCGTTGCTTAAAAGCAAAGATTGGGACGCCATTTGCGCTTCGTCTAATAAATCATTGACCATGCTAGTTAAGTAATTTGCGCTGTTGATGATGTTCGTGACTGCGTGTTCTTGCTTTTCGGTCATTTCGCCAAACGCCTTAATGTTGAGCAGTTCCGCAAACCCTAAAATTCCGCCCAGTGGAGTTCGCAACTCATGGCTAACGCGCGAGAGCAATTGTCCCTTTGCGCGGTTGGCTTCCAGCGCTTGGTCGCGGGAGATGGCAAGCGCATCTTGCGCTTGTTTTAGGCGGGTAATATCTCTCGCCACCGCTTGAAAGCCGACCACTTTGTCTTGTTCCTCAATCAATTGAACGCTTTGCCCGAACCAAATTGGTTCGCCATTGGCTTTTATGGCTTGAAATTCAAAATAGGTATTTTTCTCTTTCGCTAAAAATTGACGGTCATAAAAACGTTTGAGTTTATGTTTCCACTCCGGCGCGGCAAGTTCTAGGAAGTTTTTGCCCAGCGCTTCCGACTCGTCTTGATACCCCATCACCGCAAGGGATGTGGGATTGATGTAAATAAAATTGCCCAGCGCGTCTGTTCGGTAAATCAAATCGCTGGCGTTTTCCACAATTTGGCGAAAGCGCAGCTCGCTATCGCGCAGCAACTCTTCAATGTGCTTGCGGCGGATGACGTTGCTAAGCGTTCCAGCAAACGCTTGCAGAAAATTTATATCGCGTTCTTTTTTCTCGTATCCGGCGGGCAGGTATAGCACAATGACGCCCAGTGTTTCTTTGCCGTATAAAATTGGTACGTTGTAATGCCCGTGGTCGGACATGGTGGAGTATGAAATCTCATGCGCGTCATCCACATGGCTGCGGAATAGCAACTCTCCGTTTTGCGCGGCGCGTCCGCAGAGACATTTACCGAAAGGCACTTCGGCGCACAACGCGCAAATTTGACTGGAAAGCCCGCTTTGCGCCGCCAGTCGCAGCGTGTGACCGTCTTCCTTTGTGAGGAAAATGCCGCCCTTAGACTCTATTCCCAGCCAGTCAATGGAGAGAAGTTTGCCCAGCGCGCGCGGCAGCAACTCCTCTAATGCCTCATCCCCCATGCCCAGCCTCATCAGGCGGGAGAGCGCGCTCTGCTCTTGCTCGTTTTGCTCTAATTCCGCTTGAATGCGGGTGCGTTCTTCCAACTCGCGCAACGTAGCATTATATAAATTGGCATTGTCCAGCGCCAGCGCGGCAACACGCGCAAAAAGAATTCCTGTTTGAACTTGCTCGGTGGTAAATGGGTTATTAGGCGCGAGGCGCGAAAGCGATAAAACGCCCAGACAGCGCTCGCCAGCCATAATGGGAAATTCGGCTACCGCATATAAAGGCACGCCGCCATAAACATCCGTTAGGCGTTGTTCCCATGTGGAATAATCTTCCATGATGATGGGCGTTTGCTCGTCAAACGCCTGCCACGAAAGCGGCGCGTCTCCACGCAGAATTTTCTCGCCTTTGGTGGCTGAAACGCCTTTGGTAAATGCCTCTACGAACAACGCGCCGTTATCTTCCAAAAGTAACTCTGCAACGGGCGCGTCCAGCAAAATGGCGGCGCGTTCGGCAATGGTTTGTAGCAGCTCGCCGCGTTCGCGGCGGTTGAGCATGTCCAATGTAATTTGATGCAAAATAGAAAGATAGTCGTTTTGCTTTTGCAGCTGGTCGCGCAAAAGTCTTTGCTCGCTAATATCTTCTTTAATGGCGATGTAGTTTGTTACCTTGCCGTCTTGATTTAACACAGGCGCAATGGTTGCCGATTCCCAATAGAGCGTTCCGTCTTTTTTGCGATTGTGAAACACGCCGTGCCAAATCTGCCCGCTTGTAATCGTGTCCCACAGTTTTTTATAAAACTCCGGGCGCTGCTGGTTAGATTTTAAGATGCGCGGATTTTTCCCCAACACTTCTTCCAGCGCGTACCCGCTCACTTCTTCAAATTTTGGGTTGGCGTATTCAATTGTGCCATCCGTATTGGTGATGACGATGGAGTTGCCGCTTTGCTCAATGGCGAGGTAGTATTTGCGTAGTTCCGCCGCGCTGCGAATGGCGCTTTCGGTTGCGTCTGAAAGTTCGGCGGTGCGTTCTTTCACGCGCCGCTCTAATAAGTCTCGTTCCTGTTGAGCTAAATGCAGCGCTTGCGCTTCTTTTTGCCACGAGTTATTAAGGCTGTTTAAGAGAACATTGACCGCCGTGACCAATCCGCTTGCCACAGCGGAGAATGCAACAAAAGCCGAAAGAAAACGGGAAATAGAATAGGGCATAATACTGGCGGGGGCAACGTAAAGCGGTTGGTAAATCCCCGCGCTGATTAAGAAGCCAAACCCCGCCACCGTAACTAATGAAATTCCAAACACCCACAGCCCGCTGGTTAAACCCGCCAGCGCTACGCTGAACACAATCAGCATTAAGAAAAACGCAAAGCTCTCCGGCGAATATCCGTATCCTAATAATTCGTTGAAGGCGATTGCGTACAAGGCAAGCGTAAAGATTATCACGCGCAAGCCGTAGGATATTTTACGGGCAAAGCCCAAGCCCCATGCAAGAAGTACGCCAACGCCTATGGCAAGGACCGTTGAAGATTCAGACGCTGAAAAAACATTGAGCGCAATCAAAAAGGCAACGCTGCCAAGCAGCGCCATGACGCGCATGAGGATGGTAAAAACGCGCTCGATGGTTCGCGCCCACAAAGGGTTAATGAGCAAGCGCGACTCAGTCAAAATAAACGGCGGGACAAAAAAGTCGTTGATGGCGCGTAAAAGCGAATTTTGAATGTGCGGTTCTGGTATGGCAAACGAGATGTCGGGCAGCGGCTGCGTAAGCGGTTCTTCTACGCGGAACGCTGATTGCTCCGTTTCTAGCGTTTCGCCTGCGCTCAATTCCCAAAAACTGATGATGCGCCCCAGCAGGGCTTTGCGCTCATCGCGCAGCGGGCTAATGCGAACGCCCATCTTGCGGCGCGCTTCTCCCGTTCCAATTTCTACAACTTGCGTGGCGTTTAATGTATTGCGTAATGATTCAATTTGCGGCAGCCAGGGTTGCAAAATTTCTATGGCGGGTTTCCCAATGGCTTGCTTGGATGGAACGCCAATCATGCGCGCGGCGGCGGCGTTTACATCTACAATTTTTCCTTTCATATCCAACACAATTAACCCTTCGCGCAAGCCGTCCACAATTAAATCTCGCGCTACGGGGCTAAGGTCTATCAACCGAAAGCCAAAAATTGCCCATGCCAGAGCGGTAACGCTGAAGGTGAAGGCGAAGGGAGTTAAATCCAGATAAGGGATGGGGCTGTTGCCCGTCAAGTAGAGCGCGTTCCCAATCCACGGGGCAAGCACGCCGATAAACATGGCGATTGCTTGTCCGCGATACAACCCTTTCCTTGAAAACAAATCGCGCAAAAGCAAAATTGCGCCCGTTAAGAGCATGAGATAGGAATAGACGAAGTGTACCCAGAACCAAGCGCCGTAAGAAACGCCCAGCGCGGAAAAACTTCCAGAGCGGCTCACATGATATTCGCTCCAAATTAAACCGTGCTGGCGCGTGGTGAGCGCCAGTAAAACCGTAGCAATGGGGATGAGCGCGGTAAGCAGCAAAAAACGCCGCGTTAATATTTTTTCATATCCGCTGTATGCAAGAGAAAACAATAAAACGGAATAAGATACAAACGCAATGCCAATGTATTGCAGGACTCCCCAAAAATATTTTATTTCCAGCATTGCGCCGCTAATTTCAAAAGAATAGGCGACTGTCCACTCAAAAATAACTGCAGCCATTAAAGCCAAAGGCAACGCGCCGGCGGTGGCGCGGCGCGTCCATGCGTAAAACGCGACCAATGCCGAAACCAGCGCGGCGGCGATGAGGGGCAGAATGTAGGGCGTGTAAACGTAACTCATAAACATCATCCTTTCAATTTGGATGAATTGTAAAAGCCGCGCAAATTCCAAACATTGAAGGCGCGAGTCAAAAAAATTAGCGGCTCAGCGCCGGACGAAATTGATAACGCGCCAGCGCCGCTTCTAAAATGGCGGCGTTTTCCGCCGATAAATTAATAAATTCAAAGCCGATGTTAAAGTAGGCTGCGTCTTCATCGCGGCGAATCCAGGCGGCGCGGGCAGGGATAGATACTTTGCGGACGGGTCCATCCTCTGCGGGAAAGTCAATGCCAAGCAAAACTTCCACGTTAAGTTCTGTTTCTTTTTCGCCAACCACCATCACGCCTTTTAATGTTAAATCCCCAACGTAGCCCAGGATGGATTTATCGGATAGTTTATAGACCGGCGTAAAAGCGATTATTTTTTTGCGGGCTTCCGAGCGTTGATTCATTTTGCATCCTTTCTTTATATCAACATCACTTCAACGGTTTCGCCCGCGCTGACGCCGGTTGCGTCCGGAGGAATTCGCAGCAAGCCGTCCGCCGCGGCGAGCGTAAATATTAAATTCGATTTTCCGAAAATGGGTTCGGCGTGATAGGGAACATCCGATTGCGCGCCGTGAATCAACCTGACGGGCTGCCAGTCTTCGCGCCCTGCTTGCGAGGCGACATTCACCGTGAGCAGCGCCCGCACAGACGCTCTTGGTTTGAGCGTTGCGCCCAACAATCTTTCAATGAGCGGGGCGACAAACATATATCCATTGGTTAACGCGCTCACGGGGTTGCCCGGCAGACCAATGACGGCTTTGCCGCTGCACACGCCCAAAATAGTCGGCTTGCCGGGGCGCGTATTTACGCCATGCACTAACACGCCCGGCTGCCCCAATAAATTAATCACCTCGGCGGTCATGTCTCTGGCAGAGGCGGAAGAACCCGCCGTAATAATTACAATGTCAGAACTTGCCAGCGCGTCAGCCGCCGCTTTTTGCAGCGCCTCAAAATTATCTTTGATGATGCCGCAGCGAATGGCTTCGCCGCCGTATTTTTCCGTTAATGCCGCGAGGGTGTAGGAGTTAATATCGCGCACTTGTCCGGGCGCCGTTTTTTGATTCGGCTCTATTACCTCGTCCCCAGTGGAGATAAGGCTGACCTTTATTTTTTTTGCGACTCGAATATGGGTGACGCCGAGCGCGCTTAACCCGCCAATTTCTGATGGGCGAATTTTTGCGCCCTTGCGGAGAACAACCTGCCCGGCGGCGACATCTTCTCCAACGCGGATGAGGTTCTCCCCTTCCGCAATGGATTTGAAGGCTTCAATTTCATTGTCCAGCGGTTGAGTGTATTCCAGCATCAGCGCCGCATCTGCGCCTTTGGGCAACATGCCGCCCGTGTGAATCAACGCGCATTCTCCCGCGCTAATTTCAAAATTGGGCGCCGCGCCCATTGGGGCTTCGCCAATGAGACGCAGGTACGCGGGCAGCGTTTCGCTTGCGCCGTAGGTGTCTTTGGCGCGGACGGCGTAGCCATCCACTGTGGAGCGCGGAAATTCGGGCAGGGAATGCGGCGCGGTAATATCTTCCGCGAGGATTCTGTCGAGGCTGCGAATCGTTTCGATGATTTCAGAATCTGGCTCGCGGGTAGGGAGATGCGCCAGCATCTTTTCGCGGGCTTGGTCGGGGGGCAAGAGGGTGAGAAATTCAGGCATAGGAATCAGCGTATCCAAAAGTTGAGTGAGATGAAGTAGGCGGTAAAGCCAAAGACAGCCAACGCGGTGGAGGAAAGTAGTTTCCAGTTTGGTTTTGCGCCAAGCGAGATTTGACGCAAAAGGAGAATTTGCAAAATGCCAAAGGGCAGGGTCAGCAGACCCACCCATAAGACAAAGAAGCGCAGCGCTAACGCAATGGCAAGAGTGACGTAAGCCAGAGTGATGAGCGCGTGATGTAAAGGAACGGCGCGTTCCCACGTCAGCCAGTGCAATAAGGTGGCGCGCTCATATTTTTGGTCTTCCGCAAAGGTGGGAAAGTTCAAAATTAAGAAGTATGCCAACGCCAATAAGGTAAGCGGAAGCGTGACCAAAATAAGCAGCGGGTGATTATTTTTATATTGTAAAGCAAATCCAATGGAAGGAATAACGTAAGCCAAATGCGCCGCTGATACTAGCTCGCCCAATCCGCGCCGCGCAAGAGCAAGCGGCGGCATGGAGTGAAATAGGGCGAGAAAAAGCGAGACCACAAGCAGAATGAGCGCGATGATGGAAAGCCCGTCTTGTAGAAAAAGCAGGTAGGCGATGAAGGCGTCCATGCTGAGCGCGGCAATTGCCAGCAAGAGCAGGCGCTGACGCAAGGTTTCTTTTTCCTGCGGAGATTTACCAGCGGCAAAAGGTTCGTTGCGCGGGCGAAAGACCTCCGCCAGCAGCAACAAAGCGGATTGCGCCAGTAGCGCGCTAATCAGTCCAAACCCAAAAATGGGAATTTGGACTGGCTTGCCTAAATAAGCGGACAAGCCAGCGCCAAGAGTGTAAGTTAATATGGATAAAAGTAGAGTGAACAAGGTTATGGCAAAAAGCCTTGCCCTTTACGGGGCATGATAAGTATTGATTGCATGTTTTATAGAATCGACTACTTGCTGCGGGGTAGCCTTGCTCCACCATGCAGTCAACATTAAGAAAATTGTGCGGTCTGGTCCGCGTACTTCAAAAAAAGATATTCCAGAATATCCGCCGCCTGTGGATTTCCATTCCAGACGCTCAGAGCCATCTGCTTGAATTTGGTCGCCAGAAATGCGAATATCGCCTTGCTCGCCAGTGTTGCTGTAATACTTATGCAGAAAGTAAAGCGCAAGTTTCCCATTGGAACTGCCCGTTAGAGGCGTACTGCTAAAACCAGAGATGTTCTCTATAAAGCCGCTTTGGTCAAAAGATTCAAAATGGTCTACATAAAAACCATCTTCGTTATTGAAAGAATGCGAGTAATTCCAGTTTTCAGGAATTTCAAATGAGAATAGGTTATTTTCATCGGTAAAGGTTACAAATTTAACTCCTTTTTTTAGGCTTTCGTGAATTGTGTCACAACTTAAGCCTAGCATAAAAAACAGTAAAAAAGAAGCGCTTCAAGAAGATTAAAGATAAGAACGCAGCCGCGCAATGGCTTGCGGCAAGTTGCGCCGACCTAGTCCAATTCTAAAATGATTGCCTAGGTCTCCGTACATACTGCCGGGCAAGAGCAACACGCCCGATTTTTTGACGAGGGAGTCGCAGAATTCATCCACGTTGCCTTTGAGCAGTTTTGGGAATCCCATGGAACCCGCTTGCGGGCGAACCCATTGAAATAAATCCGCGTAGTCGGCAAGGAAAGCGTCCACAAGTTTTAGGTTTTCGGTAATGATGGCAAGGTTGCGGTCTATTAATCTTTGGCGGTTTCGCAGACCAACCTCCGCAAGAAATTCACTGGGAGCGGAATTGCAAATGGTGGTGTAGTCTTTTAGTTCCGCCATGCGTTGATAAACCTCGCGGTTTTTTGTTGCAATCCAACCGATTCGCAAGCCAGCCAGCCCGTAGGTTTTGGACGTAACTCCCAGCGAGATGGCGTGGTCGCCCATATCACAGGCGGCGGGCAAGCGCAGCGCAGAATCGTATTCCGATTCGCGGTACACCTCGTCAAAAAAAAGCAGTAGATTGTTTTCTTGCGCGAACTCATGGACGGCGAGAAAGTCGGCGCGGGTCATCAAATAGCCAGTTGGGTTGTGCGGGGAATTAATGACAATGGCGCGGGTGGTGGGTTGCATCAGGCGGCGTAGTTCGTTTACATCCAGCCGCCAGTTGTTTTCTTCACGCGCCAGCCACGGAGTGACCACGCAGCCCATGCCTTTTGCCGCCTCGCTCAAAGATTGATAATGCGGCGTATGCACAATTATGTGGTCGTTCTCTTTTAAAGCCGCCTGCATAAACAAAAGAATGGCTTCTTCCGCGCCAGAGTGAACAAGAATCTCTTGCGGTTGCATGGTTTGGTACAACCCGCAAATTTCTTTTCGCAAGGCGGGGCTGCCCTGTGATTCGGTGTAACCGAGCCAGACGTTTTGAAATTTTTCCGCCGCGCCATTTTCTAGCGCCAGCAAATCTGCTATGGACATAGATTCACAATCGGACGAACATAGCAAAAATTCGGCGTTAAATTCATATTGGGCAAAGTAGCGTTCAAGTTTAAAGGGAGGAAGTTTCATAGAGGGATTCCAGTTTTCCAACGTTCCAACGTTTTAACGTTTTAACGTTCTAACGTTCTAACGTTAAGACGTTGCGAAAGTCGCGGTAATGAGTTTGTTGATGAAGGTACAGCAGTTTCACCATTTCACGCAGAGTCGCTTCGCCCAAAAATGGATGTCGTCCTTTGCGCTCCAAGTCTTCCGCTGTTAGCGCGGAGACCCACGCAATACAATCGGCGCGAACTTGCTTATACTGTTCCAGTAGTTCGGCGGTTGAGAACTCCTTGTTTTTATTTTGTTGCGCGGCGTTGTAGCGGTCAATGTCAAAATCATCCGAAACGCCCGCGCCGCCCTGCCGAATCGATTCAAACAACTTAATCAGCGCGCGCTCGGAAGTTACAAAATGAGAAAGCACATCGCGCAGCGTCCACGTTTGCCCTTCCGTGTAAACTTCCGCGCTCCATTGCTCTGCGCTCAACGCGGAAAATATTTCCACAAAGCGCTCCCCTTCCGCGCGCAACTTCTCTGCAAAGTCAAAAATTTCAGACATGGCTCATGCTCCTCAAAATAAAATTATGGGTTTAATGCGGGCGCGTAATTAATGGATTTTTTGCCCGTCATGGGGTAGTAATATTTTCGCATCTCGGAAATTTGTTGCGCCATCCGTTTGCTGTCCGCAAAGTCGGCGCGCACATAATAATAATGCGTGTCGTAGGGGCTATCTCCAAATACTGCCGCCAAAATATATCCGTGCGTTTCGGCATATTCCTTCATGGTAATGGTCATGTGAAACCAAGGCTGCTTTAAGTTTGCCTCCGTCAATTTGGGCGGCACAAGCGGCGAGTAATAATCGTGGAACATAATTAAATGCGGTTTGTATTCACCTAAATACTCCGCCGTTAACCCGCCGTGATGAGCAATGAACGAGTCGTTCAAACCCCAAGTATCAATCGCCGTCCAGCCGGAATAATAAGGCAGCAGCCCCGCTTCGGTGGTCGCCATCACATAGCCCTTGCCGCGATACTCCGCCAGCGCTTTCGCCATCTCGTAGCGTCCGTCATTTTCATAGGGACGCGCGCAAGTTTGCTGATAAGAAGTGAGAAAACAATTTTGACGCTGCGAATAAAATAAAATCCCTGCCGCCAGCGCCATGAGGAAAATGAAACGCGCCGCGTCTTCCCTACGGGCGGAGCGTTTCAACGTGGGCAGGTTTATTCCCCCCGCCAGCGGAATCCACGACAGCAGAGCAATGGGCATCAGCGCGTATTGAAAGCGCGCGCCGTAGTTCATCTCATCTGAAATCAAAATAAATGCGGCGGCGAATCCGATAATAGGGATGAAATATGCTGCGGCTTTTTTTGTCGTCTCTGCGGAACGCAGCGCAAAGAGAAAGGCAAACGCCATCGGCAGACACAGGCGCAGCGTGTTAAGCAGGGAATTGCTCAAAGAATCCCAATGCAGCGCCGCGCCGCCTTTTTTGTAAAAAGGGTTTGGCAACGGGTAGCCAAAATAATTCCAACGCCACAAAAAATATGCTCCGCCTAATAATAAAAATATTGCGCCGAAAACGGCAATGATGGAAATGGATTTTTTCCAACCGCGCATCCATACAACCGCCAGCAGCATAAAGCCCGCCAGCAAAACTCCCTCCGGGCGCGTTAAGCCGGTGATTAGCCCGCTCAACGCAAAGGCGAGCGAAATGCCGAGGGGCGAATCGTTTCGCCGCATGAGAATCAGCGCCAGCGTCCAAGTTAACGCGGCGAAGAAGGCGAAGAAGGGCGTGCCAAAATAAGCCGAGACGTAGGAAAATCCCGTTCCCACAATCAAATAGAAGGCGCTCAAAAAAGAAGGGAACACGCCGCCCGCGTGTACGCGGCGATTTGCCCAATAGATAAGCAGCGCGGTGAGGATGTGCGCGGTGAAGCCCAAGCCGCGCACGGCTTGCCCTACCGTTAAGCCAAGTTTTATTAACGCGGCGGACGCCGCCATAAAAAGAAAGTCTGTTGCGCCGTCTATGGGCGGCTGACCGATATTCCATACAATGCCGCCGCCTTCGGCAAAGTTTTGCGCGTACCGCATCAACATGGCGGCGTCTTCAAAAGGCGGGATGGAGAAATCTACAAAGTTTGCCGCGTATAGCAAGGCGATAACGATGAGCAGGAGGGAGATGAGCAAGTCGGGGAGATTTTTTTTGGTTGCCATAAGCGCTGTGATTTTAGCAGAAAACAGGCGCGTTATAAAAAGAACGCCGCGCCTTGCGGCGCGGCGTTTATACGAAACATGCAGAGAGTTATAAGCCCAAGTAGGCGGCGCGGACATGCTCATCTTTAATGAGTTGTTTTGCTGCGCCTTTAATTTCCACTTTGCCTTCGGCGAGAACGTAGCCGTAGTCGCTAATTGCCAGCGCCATGTGAACATTTTGCTCCACCAGCAAAATGGTAATGCCGCTGTCGCGCAAAGTTCGCAGGCTTTCAAAGAGTTGCAGCGTTAGCACGGGCGCAAGACCCAGCGAAAGTTCATCAATCATCAGCACGGTGGGGTCTGCCATAATGCCGCGCGCCACTGCCAGCATTTGCTGTTCGCCGCCGCTGAGCGTGCCGGATTTTTGACCAGCGCGTTCTTTGAGGCGCGGGAACATTTCGTAAATGCGCTCCAAATTTTGTTTGGCTTTGGGGCGGGCGTGTTGGTTGGTTGCGCCCATTTCTAAATTTTCGTACACGCTCATGTCTGAGAAGAGCTGTCTGCCTTCAGGAACCATTACTAAGCCCATTTCGGCTTTGGCGTAGGCGGGCTGTTTGCTAACGTCTTTGCCGTCAAACCATACAGAGCCGCTCCATGGGTGCAGCAAGCCCATGACAGTGCGGAGCGTGGTGGTTTTGCCCGCGCCGTTGCCGCCCACGAGGCAGGTGAGTTTCTTTTCTTCCAGCGCAAGCGATGTTCCCCATAAAATTTGCACTTCGCCATAGCCGGATGTTATGTCTCGAATTTCAAGGATAGCCATGTCATTCCTCCAAGAGTCGCTCGGCGAGTTTGGGGTCGCCAAGGTAAGCCTCAATGACCTTGGGGTCATTGGCAATTTCCTGCGGCGTGCCTTCCGCAATTTGCACGCCGTAATCTAAAACTAAAATGCGGTCCGATACGTTCATAACGGCTTTCATCAGATGTTCAATCATAATGATGGTGACGCCCTGCTTGCGAATGTTGAGGATGGTCTGAATCATGCCGTCCACTTCGGAGGGATTCAAACCCGCCAGCACTTCATCCAAAAGCAATAAAACAGGATGCGCCGCCAGCGCACGCGCCATTTCGAGGCGTTTTTTTTGCGCTACATTTAACGACCCGGCGAGTTGGTCTGTCTTGGCGTGCAGTCCCACAAATTCCAGCGTTTCATCCGCAATTTTTGCGGCGCGCGCCAAGTTATGATTCTCGTGTCCAAAACAAGCGCCGACCATGACGTTCTCGCGCACGGTGAGTTCGTTCAACGGGCGCACAATTTGATGCGTGCGCGCCATGCCCATCTTTGCCAGATGGTAGGGCTTTTTGCCAGTGACATCCTTGCCCTGAAAAAGAATGCGTCCTTCTTCGGGATGATGCACGCCGTTCAATGAATTGAAAAGCGTGGTTTTGCCCGCTCCGTTAGGACCAATTAATCCTAAAATTTGACCCTGCGGCAAATCAAAGGTAACTTTTGTGAGCGCCTGTAAACCGCCAAAGCGTTTGGTGACTCCCTGCGCCTGCATGAGTAGCGTCATAGTAATATCCTCCTTAAGGCGGCAAAGCGTTGGCGCAGCCAGCCCACTAACCCGGATGGAATGAAGAGAATAATCAACAGCATGAGCAGCCCGGAGATGACCAGTTGAAAATCTTTAAGCGGAACAGAGCCGAGCATAATATCGCTGGTCAGCAATGCGCCGCGCAAGCGTTGATAGCCAAGCGCGCCAATAACAGGTCCAAGCAAGGTGCCTTGCCCGCCTAGCACAATCATCACCAACGATTCGATGGAGAAGCCCAAGCGAAAAGCGTCCGCCGGTTCTACGTTTCCATTTTTGAAGAAAAACAGCACGCCCAACATGCCCGGCAAAAACGCAGAGAAAACAAAGGCGAGCGTTTTGGTGTTGGGCGCAAAAATGCCAATCACTTCCGCCGCGTCTTCATCCTCACGGATGGACATGAGGCTAAGCCCAAACTTGCTGGTTTTAATGTAGTAACTGAAAAGAACGGCAAATATAGAAATGCCGACTACCGCGTAATAGGTAAGCCACAAGGCTTGCGCCGCCCCGCCGTAGGGTTTATAGACGCTGAACTGCAATTCAATGCCGGTGGGTCCGCCAAAGAGTTGAAAGTTAGAAATAAACGTGCGCGCCGCTTCGTTGATGCCAATGGTGGCTAGGGCAAAATAAGCTCCGCGTAAACGCAGGATGGCTTTGCCCAGCAGAAACGCCAAAATGGCAGAGGCTGCGCCGCCGCCCAATACCGCCAGCGGCAGGGGCGCGCCCCACGAGTCGATGAGGTACATGCCAACATAGCCGCCTAAGCCGTAAAAAACAACGTGACCAAAAGAGACGTAGCCGGTGTACCCCATGACGATGTTGAGGCTGATAGCCATAGAAACAGCGAGCAAAACGGTGAAACCAGTTTCTCGCGCCGCAGCGCTATCGGAAAAAATGGGGTTGAAGCCAATCCAAAACACAATGAGGAGGGTAAGCCAAAACCCAGGATGAATCCACTGTTTCATTCTCTGCCTCCAAATAAGCCGCTGGGTTTGACCAGTAAAATCATGATAAACAGAAGAAATTCAATAACTGGCACCCAAGTATTGGGCATTGCCAGCGGCAAAGCGCCTTCTAGCACGCCGAGAATTAAGCCGCCGACTAACGCGCCCAGCGGATTCCCCAAACCGCCCAAAACGCCGATGATAAAACTTTTCTGTTGGTATACGTCGCCAGAGAGGATGGTAAATGAGAAAAACGTAGCGATAAGCCCGCCAGCAATTGCGGCGAGCATTGTGCCAATGCCAAAACTCAACGCCAAAATACGCGAGGAGGGAATGCCCATTAATTCGGCGGCAGAGCGGTTGTTGGATACGGCGCGGATGTATTTTCCCGTGCGGGTTCGATACAAAAAGGCGTATAACAATCCGGTAACGAGCAAAGTGACCAAAGCCGCCACTAAACGAGTTCCTAACACAGTCACAGGCCCAAGCGTGATACTGCCAAGCGTAAAGCCGGAGTCGCGCGGCGTGGTGGTGAAGAACGCCGTGCCTGCCCCGATTAAAATCATGTTAATGGAAAATGTCGCCAGCAAGGTGGAAAGATAGGTGGCGTTGATGACGCGAATGATACTGACAAAATAAATAACCACCCCCATCAGCAAACCTAACGCGGCAACCAAAATCAAGGCAAGGTAAGGGTTTAGCCCCAACCCATTAAAGAAAAGATAGACCCCAAACATGCCCAAAGAAATTAACGCGCCGTGCGCCAAGTTGATGACGCGCATAACGCCCCAAATGAGCGTAAGCCCCATGGCGGCAATGCCATAAACTACGCCGATAAGCAAACCATCTACAATGGATGTGAGGATAGTGCCGGCATTCATAAAAGACTACCTCCGGTATTAGAACAATCTTCCCCGCAAAAGCGCTTGCGCTCTTGCGGGGAAGATTCAAAAAGTATTAGCGGGGATATACAGGCTCAGCAGTGCGACCTTCTGCGGGCCAAACAACTTGTTTAACCAACGCTCCGGCGGCGTCTTTCTGCCATTGAATGTAAACCATGGAGTGACCAATTTGCAAGCCGTGATTTTCAGCAGTGGCGTCAAATTGAATGTGACCAAAGAAGGTCATCATGTCCACGCCGTCTAGCGCTGCTTTGATGGCTTGCGCGTCCAACGAGCCAGCCAGTTCAATGCCTTTTTGCAAGATGAGTCCGGCGGTGTAGCCGCCAGCCGCATGGTAAGAAGGTTCTTCGCCATAGGCTGCCATGTACGCATCCACAAATTCCGCGCCGGTGGGACCATAATCCGGCGTGAAGGCGGCAAGCGGTTCCCATTGGCTGGGTCCAACAATGCCGAAGGCGGCATCGCCAATTTCAGGGAAGGTCGGTTCGGGCGGAGCAACCAACAGGCTGACAAATTTGGCGGTAATGCCCTTATCGAACATGGCTTTCGCAAACTGCTGACCATCGGCGAAGTGACCGCCGCCCATAATCGCATCCACATCTGCGGGGATTTTGTTGATGATGGGCGCAAAGTCGGTTGTGCCGCTGTCGTAGCCTTCGTTTAGAACAATTTCATAGCCCTTGCCGGTTGCGTAGGCTTCCAGCGCGGCGGCTACGTCTGTGGAAAATTTATCGTTCTCGTGAACGATGGCAATTTTCTTGGCGTTTGCGTCCAAGCTGGCGAGCAAGTCTGCCGCGCCCGTCAAGTAATGGCTGGCGGGGGTGTAGGCTTGATAAACCAGCGTGTATCCCTTTTGATAGGTGCTGTCAGAAGCCGCGCCGGTGGTGACCATCACCTTGCCGTATTGTTCGGCAATGACGGCGGAAGCGTCTGCTAGACCGGAGGAATAGGGGCTGATGAGGAAGTCGGCGTTGTCTTCGGTGACCAGTTTGGTGTAGAGTTCTTGCACGCGGTCTTTGTTAGACTCATCGTCATAGAATTTAGAATCGAACTTTACAACAGAACCATCGGCGAGTTTAATGCCGCCGGCGGCGTTGACTTGGTCCATCCATAACTTTAAGCCGTTGCTCTGGCGGGTGGATTCTACGTTCAACTTGCCAGTGAGAGACGCGGTAAAACCGATGATGGCAGTTGTTTCAACAACCGGCGCTTCGGTAGCGGCGGGGGCTTCGGTGGCGGCAGGCGCTTCGGTGGCGGCAGGCGCGGCAGTAGCGGCGGGCGCAGAGCCGCCGCAAGCAGCGAGCGCCATACTTAATACAACGAGCAAAGCAAGTAAACTAAATAGGGAACGTTTCATTCTCAAACAAGCCTCCTTAAGGTTGAAAAAATTGGCGCATAGAGATTTACGTCCTGCTCATTGTAGAGTAAGCAGGGAAATATCGGATAAAAAATAGGCGCTCAAATATAAATAATTTATAAATGAAATTTACTCCTGAAAGCGGTAGCCCACGCCGTGTTCTGTAAGAATCCGCTTTGGAGAAAGCGGGTCTTCTTCTAATTTTTGACGCAGCCTCCCAATATAAACTCGCAAATATTCCGCCTCGCTGCCGTATTCATTTCCCCAAACGTTTTGCAGAATGGCGCGGTGCGTTAGCGCCTTTCCGGCATGTCGCGCTAAATACAAAAGTAGATTAAATTCTGTCGGCGTTACATCTACATGCCGACCTTTGAGCGTCACGTTATGGCTGGAAACATCTATGCTCACCTCGCCGCGCGTCAGCCGCTCTTCATTGGTGGATGGCTCTTGCCAGCGGGCGCGGCGCAAGACCGCCTTAATGCGCCCCATTAATTCGCCTACGCCAAAGGGTTTGGTTAAATAATCGTCCACGCCCAAATCAAAGGCGCGCACCTTGTCGGCTTCTTCTCCCAACGCGGTGAGGATGATAATGGGCGCGGCGGAGTTTTCTCGAATGCGGCGCGTAGTTTCCAGCCCGTCCATTTGCGGCATCATCACATCCATAATCACAAGGTCTATATCGTTCGCATTGAACAGCGCCAGCGCTTCCAACCCGTTGGCGGCTGTTAGCGCTTTGTAATTACGCGCTTCTAAATTACGGCGCACAAAATCGCGCAGGGGTTTTTCATCATCTACCACAAGGACAAGAGGAGTGTTCATAAGGTTTAATGTTGAAGGTTTAAGGTTGAAGGTTAACCAGCGGAATAGAAAACGCAATACACGCGCCTTGTTCGCTCGGTTCCAGCCAAATTTCGCCATTGTGCGCGCGCACAAGTCCCTGACAAATTGCCAGCCCCAGCCCGGCGCCGCTGGTTGTGCGCGTTAGGCTTTCATCCAAACGATAAAAACGCTCAAAGATTTTTTCGCCCTTGTCGGATGGAATGCCCGGACCATCATCTTCAACGCGGAAAAAAATCGCTTCGCCCTCACGGGAAGTTTTTACCCGCACCCGAACATGCTCGCCCCCGTACTTGAGCGCGTTTTCAAACAAATTCCGAAAAATCGTTTCCAGTCGCATCGCGTCCGCTTGCAGCGATTTAGCGTTATTGGTCATGCTCAGGCTTAACTGCGCGGCAGGCAAACGCGCCTGTTGCGCAGCGCGCGCAACAACCTCTTCCACGCGGCATTTCTCCAAAGACAAACGCAACGACCCCGCCTCAATGCGAGATAAATCTAACAAATTATTAACTAGATTGGTCAAACGGTCCGTTTCTTGCGAGATGACGGTAATAAATTCACGTTGCGATTTTGCGTCCCATTGCACATCTTCCGCCAGCAAAGTGGATGCATAGCCCTTAATGGAAGCGAGCGGCGTGCGAAGCTCGTGCGATACCGTAGAGATGAGGTTGGACTTCATGCGGTCTAACTCGCGGTCTAGGGTAATGTCGTGCAAGAGCAAACCGCGCCCCAGCAAAGTCTCGCGGCGGTCGGTCACATCAAAAGATTGAACCTTTAATTGCAAAGCGCGTCCCGCTTCATCTGTAAGTGAAAGTTCCATCATGGGAATTTCTCCGTTTAAGAGCGGCGTTAATTCGGCTTTATCTTCCTCTGCGCCTTTTCGGAAAATACGCTGCATTACGCGCTGCGCCTGCGTAGAGGCAAGGTCTTCCGAAGCAAGGTTTGCCAAGTCTGCTACGCGGCGGTTGGCGTAGATGATGTTTCCGCGCAAGTCGCTCAATATCAACCCATCTTCCATTGATTCAACCAACGCTTCCAAACGGCTGGTTTGTTCTTGCAGGCGCACATCGCTGCGCTCAAAAAGAATGGCGTTTTCAATTGCCATGGTGGCTTGGTTGGCAAACGTAGTGAGTAGATTAATTTCACGCGGAGTAAATTCGTGCGGGTCGGGGCGGAAGAGCAAAAGCGCGGTGGGCGGCGCGTGTTGCGTATTAAACGGCGCGGCTAAAATGGAGCGGTAGCCTTCGGCGCGGGCGCGCGGGCGCTGAGAGATGTAAGACGGGTCGGCTTCCGTGTCGCTCACTTGCACGGGTTCGTGCGCGCGCAAGGCGCGCATACTGACCGAGTTCGGCTCGCTGGGTTGAATGGAAAGTTGTTCGGTGAAGCGCTGCGAAAGCCCGCGACTGGCGCGAATGCGAAATTCACCGCGGGCTTCATCCAAGGCAATGATGGCAATTTTGGGCGCGTTCAATAGTCTTCCCGCTTGCTCAATAATGCGATTCAAAACGGTGTTCAAGTCCAAAGAGGAAACGACTGTGGCGCTGGTGTTGAACAGAGTCTCTTGCTCTTGCAAGCGGGCATGGATGGAGTCTTCCATCCTTAAAATGCTGCGAATGAGATGCCCGATTTGGTCGGGACGTTTTGCCATGCGGAGAATGTTCGCCCGTTGGTTGGCGGCGATGGTTTGATTCATGCCGATGGATTCTGAAATCGGCGCAAGCCGCTCAATGGGGCGAATTACGCGCAAGGAGAGGATTCCCCAAAAGGCAAGACCAATTAATACAAAAGTGGCGGCGGCGACTTGCGTCACGCGCTCTAACACAATTTGCGTGGCAAAGGCGACCGCCGTCGGGCGGCTGATGACCACGCCCCATCCCGAAGTGGGAATGGCGGCGTAGGTATAAAGGCGTTCTTCGTTTCGTAAATCTTTTGTGATGATAGAGCCGCTTTTCCCTTTGAATGTATTTTGATAAATTGGCGGCAATAACTCGGCGGCGGGACGCAGCAACATTTTTGCGTTGGGGTGGGCAATCACTTGTTCGGCGGAATCTAGGATGAGAATTTCAAAGCCCTGCTCGTCCGAATGTTCTTCCGCAATGGCGGTGAGCGTTTGACTGAGGCTTTCCAGTTTTATGTTTGCGCCGACTAGCCCTAAAAATTTATCATCGCCGCCGCGCAAGGGCATAACGGCGGTGGCTACGGCTTGTTCGGTGGTGGGAGAGATGCGCCCCTCGGAAATGAGCGGCGAGGAAGAAAGCAGCGCGTTTTGAAAATAAGTGCGGAAGGAAAAATCTACGCCAACGGTGGAGTTGGGTCCAATGGGATAGTGAAAAAACATAACGCCGTTTTCATCCAACCGATAGACGAGGTTCACGTCCGGGCGGGTGTTTGCCGTCACTTGAAAGACGCGCGTCATGCCGTCTGTTTCCATTGCCAGCACGCTTTGATAACGCGAGAGTCCGCGCACGGCTTCCAGCGCGTTATTAATGCTGATGTCTGTTTCCAACGCAATGGCGCGGGCAAGCGCGAGGTCGTTTGCTTCTACGTCGTGGCGAATGCGCTGCCCGACAAACTGGTCAAAAATAACCAGCGTGGCTAAAAATGGAAAGATAAGCAGCAAGTAAAACAAAAGCAATTGCAACCCCAAGTCGCGCCGCAAATTGAGCAGTTTCTTCATGGACGCGATTCTACCCCAATCGCCGCTTGTTGATTCATTGGCTTTACAGTATGATTCTTGCATTCGTCACACAACCCCATAGGAGGTTTTTTTATGGCAAGAGAAGTTATCACCACCCGCGCGCACGGTATAGATATTAGCCGCTGGCAGGAAACCTACAATTACGCGCAAACCTGGGGGCAAGTGGATTTTGTTATTCAAAAAATGACAGAGGGGACTTGGTGGGACGCTGAATGGGGAAAGTTGTGGGACAACGGCACGTCACAGGTTGCCATTCGCGGCATGTATCATTATCAGCGCAGCGGAATCAGTTGGAAGGCGCAAGCCGACAACATTTTAGAAATGGTCGCGCGCGTTACGCCCAAACTTCACATCATTGCGCTGGACGTGGAAAAAATTAATAACAAACTAGACCAAACGTATTTTTCCGACAGCCGCCGCATTTTGGAATACTTAAGCGTCAATTCAGACCGCAAGGTCGTGTTATACATCAACCCGGATATTTTCAATATTGCCCACCCGCTCATGCTCAAAAACTACGGGCAAAGCGGAATTAAATGGCTCTATGATTATCCCATGTGGCTGGCTCAATATTGGTGGTCGCCAGACCCCAACAAGCAACCCGCTACGCCCAAACTGCGCGGCGATTGGGATATTTGGCAATACACCGACAAAGGCGATTCTAAAAACGCGCAAGGGCAGCGGCATTATGGCAGCCCAGACTTAAACGTATTCAACGGCACAGTGGACCAAATGCGCGTTTGGGCAAATGTGGACGATGCTCCCACGCCGCCCCCGCTTGAAAAAATTAATATTGAAAGCGTTACGATAAAACTCTCCAATGATAGCGAGGTTATCCTAAAATGAGATACACGCTCACTTCCAATTACATGATGTCCCTGCGAAAAGACCATACCACTTCCGCCGCCAAACTTGCCGTGATGGAACAGGGCAAAACCGCCAAGGGCGATGAGATTTGGGTCGCCGCACAAACGACCAGTTCTGCCAAAGCAGGCGATAAATGGCTGCGCGTCAAAGAAATTGACGGGCAGGCAGCAGACGGCTGGATGGCGGTGATTCATCTCGGTACGGTTTACTCCACCTTACAAGACAACGGCGGCGCGCCGCCGACTGCGCCAAATGATAGCGTCAAGCGCATTATCAAAGCCATCATCACCTACGAGACGGAAAGCGGCGCAACTGTCACCAAAGAGTTTCGCCCTGAATCATGAGTAAAAAACGCTATTCTATTCAATGGGAAAATGACGAGCCGATTGCCTTTGAGGTAAACGGCTCGTCTTACGCCTCTCTGGACGAAATTCCCAACGCCTCAGAACGGCGAAAGTTAGAAGCCATGCTTAACGCCTCTTTTGAAGAAGAAGAGGACAACGAGCCAGAAGTAAAATTTGACCAAGCCGAATTCCAAAAACTTCAAGAAGAATCCAAAGGGATGGAAAAAATCCTTTTGACAATTTTTACAGGCGTGTCCGCGCTAATGCTGCTCATTGCGGGCGCGTCCACTTTTTTCAATTTGCAGAAAATTGCCAAAGAAGAGAGCGCGCCCGCCCGCCCGCGTTGTAGATGTGATAGCGCGCCGTCAATACATCAACGAACAAGACCGCGTTTATGAAGATTATTACTACCCCGTTATTGAATTCACCGCTGCCGACGGCAAGACTCGCCGACTGGAATTAAGCGAAGGCAGCCGCCCGGCTTCTTACGAAGCGGGCGATGAAGTCACCGCGCTATACGACCCGCAACATCCACTAGACGCGCGCATACAATCCTTTGGCAGCGCGGCGCTCATGTGGATATTGCCTGCTATTACTGGAATATTAGGAATCGCATTTGGCGTTGCGGTCTTTTTTGTAAAAAAGTATTTGATAACAGATGAGGAAGCGGGCGCTATCAATCCCACATAACTGCTTGATTACGCCCGGATGTTTTCGCGCGATACATGGCGCGGTCGGCGTGGTCAATTAAAACATCTATGTTTGGACAAGTCTCGTCCAAAGTTGCCACGCCCAAACTAATCGTCACGCGCATTTTGTCTAACTTACCCGCCGCGCCAACGACTTCTTCCAAAAATTTTTGAGCGGGGCGTAAATTAGCATGTTCCACTTGTTGGCGCGCGCGCTCCGCCACCAAACGGGCGGCGTTTGAATCGGCGCCGGGCAGCAAGATGATAAATTCCTCGCCGCCATGCCTCGCAAGGATGTCTGCGTCTCGAATGCAGGTTTGGCATTCGGCGGTCACAATTTGCAGCACGAAGTCGCCAATTTTATGACCGAAAGAATCGTTAAATAGTTTAAAGTCGTCCACGTCCAGCATAATCACCGCGAGCGGCAAAGATTCTTGCATGGCGTGGCTAAATTGTTTTTCGGCAATTTCATAAAATTTGCGGCGGTTATAAATATTGGTCAGCGTGTCCGTATCCGCCATTTGCTGCACGCGCCCAAACAGCCGCGCGTTTTCTATTGCCACTGCGGCGTGCGCGCCAAGCAGTTCTAGTAAATTTTGGTCGTCTTTGGTGTAGGCGTCTAATTCATAAGACTGCGCGGAAATCATCCCCATCGCCGCGCCGCGCAGCATCATGGGCGCGGCTAAAATAGATTGCGTAGAATCTTCGCTTTGAGTGAGAATGATAAAGTCTAGCCCGCTGGCATTCATATCTTCTGGGTTATTCAATAAGAGCGAAAATCCGCCGCGAATAACTTCAGCCGCCATGCCGCGTTCTGCCGCATAGGGTTCTGGGTTCAAACGCTGATTTTTTTCAATTGCATAAACAGGCGTAATTATATTTTGCGGCGCGTCATACACCGCAATAATAAAATCATCGCAGGGCATAACCTTGCGCGCCGTATGATAGATAATTTCATAAATTTGTTCTAAAGCCAAACTTGCGCTAATATCATGAATGGCGCTGTAAATTAAGGCGCGCCGCGTTTCCAAATCCGCTAACGCTTCTTGCGCCCAAATACGCTCCAACGCCCCCGCACATTGATTCGCCAAAGCCTTAAAGACTTGTAAAGATTTTTCGTTATAAAAATTTGGCTTGTAACTTTGAATGGAAAAAACCCCAATGACGCGCTCCCCGCTGCGTACCGGCACAAACATTAAAGATAATGTATGCCGCAAACTTCCAAACGAATAAAATCCCTGTATTTCATCGGGAGAATCGTACAACGAAAGATAGCCATCCTCTATAATTGCGCGCAACATATTACTGGACGGCTTATTTGGCGGCGGCGTGGAAAGTTTAACGCGCTCCCCGTTTACTGTATCCATAATTAAAATAGAGCGCACTTTCGTCCCTTTGGCTGGGTCATACAAAACCAAATAACAAGAATCCCAGCCAAGCAACTTTTCCGCCGCGTTCACAATTAATAAAGCCGCCGATTCGGCGTCTGTGGCGGAGCTAAGTTCGCGCCCTAATTCTGCAAAAATTGCTTCTAGCCTCTGCATGAATTAATTTTACCAGCCTAGAAACGTTTCATTACATAATAATCTCCTTTCGTTTTTCAAAGTAGAATGAGCGTTCAACAACCTTTATGAAAAATCTCGAACTTTTAACCAATATCAATTTAGATGATTTAGTCTCGTCTTTTGGCTGGCAAAACAACCCGCTCGCCGCAAGTTTTTTGCGGCGCATGTTTTATCTACCCGCAAAAATTTTTGCGCGCCAAATGATTGAATTTGACCAAAGCATTAAAGAGATGGGCTTTGCTGCGGCGGCGCGGCGCGCGCTGCAAGGTTACGCGCGCGAACTGTGCGTCATTCACGCGGAACGCATTCCCTCTTCCGCCTTTCTTGCATTGTCCAATCATCCGGGCATGACCGACACGCTGGCGTTATTTGCCGCATTTCAGCGCGAAGATTTACGCATTATCGCCCTCGACAGACCCTTCCTTAAAGCGTTGCCAAACGTCAGCGAAAAGTTATTCTATTTACAAGATGATGCGGCTTCACGCATTTCTCTTGTGCGGCGAGCTGGCGGATTCTTAAAAAATGGCGGCGCGGCGCTGACCTTTCCCGCCGGAAAAATTGAGCCAGACCCGTGCGTTTACTCCGGCGCGGCAGAATCTCTGCAAACATGGACGGATAGCGCGGGAGTCTTTCTACGCATTGCTCCGCAAGCGCCTATTTTGCCTGTGTTAGTGAGCGGCGTAATTTGGAGTAAAACCGCCCACAGCCTGCTAGTCAAATTAAAAAAGACCAAAGAGGAAAGAGAAAAACTGGCGGCGGCGCTTCAACTTTTGAGCATGGTTGTTCAAAACAGCCGCCCCACTCGCGTCACCGTGCAAATTGGCAGCCCAATTTACGCAGACGGCAAAGACGCGCGCGCGCTTCACCTTGCAACCTTAGATGAGATGAAAAATTTGCTTAAAGAGCGAGAGACTTTACAATGAAAAAAAACAAATTGCGCGCATTCTTCATTTATGGGTTATTGGGCGCATTGCTGTTTTTTGCCCTACGCAATGCGCCGCTGGGAGACATTTGGCTGACGTTAAAAAAATTAACAGCGGGGCAAATTTTTGTTTTAGCGCTTATCAATGCGCTCATTTATGTTTTGATTGCTTTGCGTTGGTGGCTAATTGTTCGTGTTGAATATTTGAGTGTTTTGTATTTGCCTTTACTGACTACGCGCATTTCAGTCTTTGGATTAAGTTACTTCACCCTGGGTCCGCAAGTTGGCGGCGAGCCGCTGCAAGTCTTGTCATTGAAAAGACAATACGGCGTGAGTTACACCCACGCCACCGCTACCGTCATTATGGATAAACTGCTCGAATTTTTGGCAAATTTCTTTATGCTGATTTTTGGCGCGGCGGCTATCTTTGAGGCGGGGATTCTCCCGCCACGTCAAAACAGCCTGCCCGTTGGAATTGCCGCGCTGCTTGTCCTGTTCATTCTGCCGCCTGTTCACATTTTCTTGCTGGCGCGCGGCGTCCATCCCCTGACAGAATTTCTCAAATTTTTTCCGCGCAATTCGTTAACGCGCTTCATCCGCGCTGCCGAATGGATGGCGGGAAAATTTTGCCGCAACCATTTATCGACTCTGCTTCTCGCCGCGCTGGTTTCCTTACTTGCCGCGCTTGGCATGGTCTTTGAATTTTTTCTCATCACAAAATTTCTTGGCATCCCCCTCACCTTTTGGCAAAGCGTAGCCGCGTGGACGGCTAGTTGGCTGGCGTTCTTAATCCCCCTGCCCGGCGGGCTGGGCGCGTTAGAGGCGAGTCAAGTTTTTGCGTTGGGCGCGTTTGGCGTTTCTTCCGCAACCGCTATCAGCGTCACGTTAATTATCCGCGCCCGTGATTTATTAATTGGCGGGCTGGGATTGATTTTGGCTGGCAGGATAAAATAAAAAAATGATAACGAAAAAAATTTTATACTTCACCGCGCCTCAAAAAATAGAGATTCGAGAAGAGCGCCTGCCTTCATTAAACGCAGATGAAGCGCTGGTGGAGACGCTCTACTCCGCCATTAGCGCGGGGACGGAAATGCTGGTCTATCGCGGTCAATTTGAGCAAATCAACGAAGAGCAAGATTTCATCAGCGGCGCGTTGCAATACCCGCTGGCGTATGGCTACGCCTGCGTAGGGCGCGTGGCGGAAATTGGAAAGGCGGTAGATAAAAGTTGGAAAGGGAAAATAGTTTTTTCTTTTCAACCGCATACATCTTGTTTTGTCGCGCCGACTTCCGGGCTGCTGCCCCTACCCCGCGAAGTTTCGCCTGAGGCGGCTTGTTTTTTGCCCAATATGGAAACAGCGGTGAACCTGACGCAAGACGGCGCGCCCATTTTGGGCGAGCGGGTTTTGGTGTTGGGGCAAGGCGTGGTTGGCTTGCTCACCGCCGCCTTATTGAGCGAGTTTCCTCTTTCGGCGTTATGCACGCATGATTTATATCCGCTACGGCAAAAGGCGCTGGGAATTTCTGTTGAACGTTTAACGAATCTTTCTGCGTGGAAAAATTTAGAGGATGGAAATAAATCTCCCTCTACTGACTACACGAATGAATTGTTCGACCTCGTTTTCGAGTTGAGCGGCGCGCCCGCCGCGCTCAACGATGCCATTGCGCTCACAAGATTCAGCGGGCGCGTTATCATTGGCTCTTGGTACGGGAAAAAAACCGCCGCGCTCCATCTAGGCGGAACATTTCACCGCTCGCGTATTAAACTCATCTCATCCCAAGTAAGCTCCATTGCGCCGGAATTAAGCGGCAGATGGGACAAAGCCCGCCGCTTTGACGTGGCGTGGCAAGCCCTAACGCGCATAAAACCAGAACGCTGGATTACGCATCGCTTTTCACTGGAAGACGCAGCGCGGGCTTATCATTTATTAAATGAAAATCCGCAAGACGCTCTTCAAGTCATCTTTGATTACACATCATAAACGGAGGAATTATGTACACGCTTGCCATAAGACGAAATTTTATTGCCCGCCATTTTCTCATTGGCGGAGATTGGGGCGCGGAGAATTTTCCCAACTCGCATCACTACATTCTCGAACTTCAACTGGAAGGCGCGGCGTTAGACCAGCATGGCTATCTGGTGGATATTGTGGACGTGGAAAAACATCTCGATGAAGTCATTGCCGAGTATAAAGAAAAAATGCTTAACGAAACGCCCGCCTTCGCCGGAATCAACCCATCACTGGAACATTTTGCCCGAATTTTATGCCAAACGCTCAACGAAAAAATTGGCGCAAAAAACTTAACCGCCCTCAAAGTGGTTTTATGGGAGCATGAAAACGCCTGGGCGTCCTACCGCGTTGAACGTCCACAATGAAAATTGGGCTGCTCATTTACGGCTCGCTCAATACGCTCAGCGGCGGATACTTCTACGACAGAGCCTTGACGGAAGCGCTGCGCGCGCAAGGCGATGAAGTTCGCATTATCTCGCTGCGCTGGCGCAACTACGCCGCGCATCTGAGCGATAATTTCAAATTCAAACTTCCGCGCGGGCTGGATGTTTTAATTCAAGACGAGTTAAATCACCCCTCGCTCATCGGCGCAAACCGCCCGCCGCGCCCCTACCCTGTTGTCAGCCTTGTTCATCACATGCGTTGCTCCGAACTTCGTCCAAACTGGCAAAATATGTTTTATCGCGCCATAGAGCGAAAATACCTGCAAAGCGTGGACGGATTCATCTTCAACTCGCAAACGACTCAAAAAGCGGTCTATGACGTATGGCGGAACAAAAAACCCTTTGTCATTGGCTACCCGCCAACGGATAGATTCGGCGCGGCGCTGACGGAGGAGGAAATCCGAATCCGCGCACAACAAGAACCTTTTCAAATTTTATTTGTCGGCAACGTCATGCGCCGCAAGGGTTTACACATCTTACTTAACGCCCTGCGCCGCCTGCCCGCCTCTGGCTTTACGCTCAACGTGGTCGGCTCTCTTCAAGCGGAGCCTGCCTACGCCAGCCAAATGCAAAAACTTGCGCCGCCAAACGTCCATTTTCACGGCGCGCTGCAAGACCAAACGCTCGCAGAACAAATGCGGCGGGCGCACATCCTCGCTCTGCCATCCAGTTATGAAGGCTTTGGCATCGTCTATCTGGAAGGAATGGGCTTTGGGCTGCCCGCTATTGGCACAACCGCCGGAGCGGCGAGCGAAATCATCACACACGGCAAAGACGGATTTTTAATCGCGCCCGAAGATTCAATTACCTTAGCGCACCAAATTCAAAGCGCGGCGGCAGATAGAACCCTGCTGACGAATCTCTCGCTCAACGCGCTGGCGCGTTACCGCCAACAACCCGCATGGAGCGAAACCGCCGCCGACCTTCGTAAATTTTTACAAAGCCTGATTCCATGAACCTAGAATATTCTTTTCCCCGTTACCTGCTCTCCAAACAAAGCGTGGACGACCGCGCCCTTAATCAAAACGTTCTGCAAACGCTGCGCCGACATTTGCCGCGCCATCCTCTGCGCGTCATTGAAATTGGCGGCGGCGCTGGCACGATGATTCGCCGCCTAATACGTTGGAATATTTTGCAAAACGCCGAATACATCCTCGTGGATGAAATGCAAGAGAACATCAAAGCGGCTGAGGAGTTGATTCCACAATGGGCGCGGGAACAAAACTTGCGGGTGGAAAGAGGCGCGAAAGATTCTCTGCGGGCGTTTGATTCTGAACGAGAAATACGCATCCAACTTAGACGGGCGGACATTTTCCAATTTATCCAAGAAAAACCCCGCCCCGCCGACCTGCTCATTGCCCACGCCGTGTTGGACTTGTTGCCCATGCCGCAAAGTATGCCGCAAATTTTGGCGCTGACCAAAGCCCTTGCGTGGTTCACCATCAACTTTGACGGAGTCACTTCGCTTGAACCCACGATAAACCCCGCATTGGATGAACGCATTGAGCGCTTGTACCATGCCAGCATGGATGCGCGCGTTAGCGGCGGCGACAGCCGCGCCGGAAGACATTTATTTTCACATTTGCGCGGAGCAGGCGCAAACCTCCTGGCGGCAGGCGCTTCCGATTGGGTGGTTTATCCCATTAACGGAACATACGCGGCGGACGAAAAATATTTTTTGCATTTTATTTTGCGCTTCTTTGAAGAGACGTTAACGGGACGCGCCGAACTAAACGCCGATGAATTTTCCGCGTGGATAAAAACTCGCCGCGCTCAAATTGAACGCGGCGAGTTAATTTACATTGCCCATCAAATGGATTTTTTAGCGCGGGTTTAAGTTCCCCAATCTCTAAGATACAAAAAGTCGTAGCCAATGGTGCGGTTGCTGACTTTGGCTATCGGCGGCAAAATGCGCTTAAATTGATTGCGCTGAATGCGGCGCGTCACCGCTTCCACAAAGGCGGCGCTGAATCCCGCTTCTATTGCATCTTGCGGACTGTAACGCTGGTCAATCAGCAAGTAGAGCAGTTTATCCACATCCTCGTAGGTAAAGCCCAGTTCTTGCTCGTCTGTCTGTCCCTGCCATAAATCCGCCGATGGCGGTTTTTGCAAAATGGGCGCGGGGATGTTCAACGCCCGCGAGAGTTCTCTAATTTGAGTTTTGTACAAGTCGCCAATGGGGTTAATGGCATTAGCAGAATCGCCGTACAGCGTGCTGTATCCAAGTAAAATTTCGGTCTTGTTGCTTGTGCCAACCACCAAGCCCTTAAACGCCTCGCTTTGGTCGTAAAGAATAATCATTCGCGCGCGCGCCATGATGTTGCCCTTACGCATCTTTGAAATTTGCGGGTCAAGGCGAAAAAGCGGCTCTACCATATCGGTAATTTCGATGGTTTTGCTTTGCACGCCGAGTTGGTCAATCAGCGCTTGCGCGTGTTCCAGCGAATCGGGGTTGGATGTTTGATAGGGCATCCGCACGGCGAGGACGTTCTCCGCGCCGAGAGCCTCTGCCGCAAGCGCGCAGGAAAGCGCAGAATCAATTCCGCCGGAAAGCCCAATCACAGCCCTAGAAAGCCCCACGCGGGTAATTTCAGACTTAATAAACCCGGTCAAAATAGAACGGGCAAGGTTCGTGTTGATGGATAAATTAATGGGCTTCACTTTCCTAAAATCCTACTTAATTCCAAAGCGGTCAAAGTTGCGCGTTCATCGCGCAACAGCGGCAAACGCGCGCGCGTGCGGCGCAGTTGATTCAAATCCAGTTCGGCAAAAGTCAGCGCTTCTTCGTTGTAGGGACCGCGCGCTAATTCCGCGCCGTTTGGGTCATATGCCGCCGCTCCGCCCCAATAATGCAGCCCGTCTTCGTAGCCTACACGGTTGGAATGCGCCACAAAAGAGGTGAACATGCTGGCGTATGCCTGCGTTACGCGCTCCACCCAACGCGCCGATTCGAGTTTTTCGTCATCGTTCAATCCGCGCCCCGGCGAGGCGGAAGAAAAAAGCAAAATATCCGCGCCGTCCATCCAAAGCAAATAAGGCGGCGAAACATGCCAAAAATCTTCGCAAATGAGCAAGCCCATCCGCCCGAAGCGCGTATCAAAAGCGCGGATAGAGTCGCCGGACGCGAAGAATCTACCTTCATCAAACAAACCGTAAGTGGGGAGATAGACCTTATGATGAACGTGCAAAACTTTTCCGCCGGAAAGATATGCGGACGCGATAAAAAAGCGGTGACGCGAGTCTTCATCCACAAAGCCAACCACAAGGTCTAGGTCGCGGCTGGCTTTCAAGAGAGGCTGAAAAACAGGGTCTTCTTCCACAGGGTGATGAGCGACAGAGGAGGCTAAATCTTGCAGCACATAGCCGGTAAGGGAAAGTTCGGGAAAGACGAGCAAGTCCGCGTTTTGAGATTTGGCTTGCTCAATGTAAGCCAAATGCTTCTCTAAATTTGCGGAGACGCCGCCGAGGGTTGTATTAATTTGCGCGAGCGCGAGGTTGAGTTTCATCGGCAAAATCTTACCACGTCCAAATAAAATGCGACTTAATTTTTGCGACCATCGGCGAGTATCTTTATAATTTCCTCGCCGTAGCGTTCTACGCGGGTCGGCGATTCTTTCATCGTTGCGCGCAAGTCGTCCAAAGTCTTGGGCGGAAATTCACAGAGCGGAACAAGATAAGGTTTGGGAAGAATCACGTCCGATTCAACTTTCATCTGCTCGCCGATTTTTTTGCGCCAAGTCTTTAATTTTTCCATTCGGCGAAGAAACGCATCTGACTTAACCTCTTGCTTTTTGCGCGTTAGCAAGGGAGCCGCCGCCCCGCGCCGCGCCGCCTTCAAAAGCGCATCTCCCCACAGGTGAATTTGACGTTCGCTCAGCCCGGCAGCGGATAAATCTTCTTTGGCTTGCGGCGGGTTTTTAGCGAGCGCAATCAATATATCGTCCATGACCACTTTATAAGGCGGGCGGTTAAGCCGCTCGGCTTCGCTGTCACGCCATTTGACCAGTTGCGCCAAAGCGGTGAACTCGCGCAGGCTCATATCTTTGCGCGCCGCAAAGCGCTCCCAAGAATTTCCATTTGCGCGCGGCTTAGATTCATCCGGCAGGCAGGCGCGGGCAAAATCTTCCAACGCCAAAGCGAGTCTATCAGCCGCCATTAATTCTTTTTCCAAGACATCGCGCAGCGCAAACAAATAATGCGTATCAAAGCGCGCATAATGAATTTGGTCTTCGGTCAGCGGACGCGCGCCCCAGTTTGCTTTTTGGTGGCGTTTGTCTACAATAATTTCAAATTTTTGACGGAGCATACTGTCTAAGCCGACTGCGCGGTATCCCAATATGCGGGCGGCTTGCATGGTGTCAAACAGATTAACAAAATCAAAGTTGAAATCGCGCCGTAAGCAGATTAAGTCGTATTCGGCGGCGTGAAAAATTTTTTTTATTTGCGGGTTTGCAAAAAGCGGAGCTAGCGCGCTTAAGTCGGTTAGTTCTAGCGGGTCCACCAAATAGTCTACGCGGGGAGACGAAAATTGGATGAGGCAAACTTGTTCACGAAAAACGTGCAGGCTGTTAGATTCTGTATCCACTGCCACGCGGGGTTGAGCGGATAGGTCGGCAAGCATTTGGCGCAAGAGCGCGGGCGTATTTACCCAAACGGGCGGCGGCAGTGTGTCGGACATAGCGGCAGATTATAAACCTGTTAGTGACGGAGTGAGTTCTTTTTCCATTACGAGCCCGTCTTCGCCATCGTTGTAATATTTTTTCCAAACATCAATAGTTTGATAGCCTTCGCTTTCGTATAAAGCGATGGCATTGTGATTGGATGGGCGCACGGTCAGCCGAGCGCGCGGAACGCCCAGCCGCAATTCACAGGCGCGCAGCAAGGCGCGTCCCGCGCCGCGCCGCCGAAAACGCGAATCTACCGCGATGGTGGCAATCCAGCCCCAGCCCTGAGAAGGACGCGGGTCGCCTCCTACAAAGCCAATCATCTGCCCGTCTTCCACCGCCTTTAAGCGAATCACGTCTGGAAAGGTCAGCACGGCGATTAAATCAAATAGCGACCATGCGTCTTGCCCAAAACTTTCTTTTTCTAATTTTTGCAGGGCGCGTAAATCCAACAGCGAGGCTTTTAGAATGTTCATAGGTTGAGATTGTATCAACAAACGCCGCGAGACATGAAAAAAAATCCTTGCGCTTTTGACGCAAGGATTTTTTGAAACAAGGGTTATTTTATCCCTTTGAGTTTTTGCCGATGAAATTTTCCATCATGCTGGTAAATTCCATGGGGAAGATGAATTTGGTGGATGCGCCTTCGCCCATAGATTTAAGGGCTTCAAAGTATTGCAGCGTCATGGTCTTTTGGTCAACCGTCTTAGCGGCATCGTAAATTTTTTGCAAGGCAACCGCAAAACCTTCGGCGCGCAAGGCTTGCGCTAGTTTTTCGCCTTCGGCGCGGAGGATGTTGGACTGACGCTCGCCTTCCGCTTGTAGAATGGCGGCTTGTTTTGTGCCTTCGGCGCGATTCTTTGCGGCTTCTTGGTCGCCCATAGATTCGGTCACGAGGGCGCGGCGAATGCGCTCGGCGGACATCTGGCGGTTCATTGCGTCTTGCACTTCGCGCGGCGGGATGATTTCGCGGATTTCCACATTGGTGACTTTCACGCCCCAGCGTTCGGTCACTTCATCCAAACGGTTGCGGAGCATGTTGTTGATGTGTTCGCGTTCCGAGAGAACATCATCCAGCGGAATGCCGCCGATGACGGCGCGCAAAGTGGTAGCGGCGATACCTGCGGCGGCGGCTTCAAAATTACCTACTTGCAAAACGGATTGCGCCGGGTCTAGCACTTTGAAGTACCACAAAAAGTCAATGGAGATAGGCGCGTTATCTTTTGTGATGGAGACTTGATGCGGCACTTCGCGCAGTTGTTCGCGCAAATCCACTCGAACCGGGCGGTCCACGCCGGGGATGAGGAAAACCAAACCGGGTCCTTTGGGCTTATCTAATACGCGCCCCAAACGAAAGACGACCAAGCGCTGATATTCCGGCACGACGCGAATCATATTAAAGAGCGCAATGACAACGACAACCACTAGCAACCCAACAAAACATAAAGCGTATTCCATAGATTCTCCTTTTTGAAAATAAAACTGGCGGTCTTATTCTATCTTTTCGATTATCAAAATAAATCCATCGCGGCGCAGAACGCGCACGGAACTCCCTTTTGGAATTTTATGCTCGCTGCGGGCAGACCATAATTCCCCATTCACTTGAATGCTGCCGTCTTTGTCAATGTTGGAGCGAGCTTCGCCCGTTTGACCAATAAGCGCGTCCAGGTCATGCGTGGGGCGCGTTGCAATCACATCCAGAAATTTGACGGCGACAAACCAAATAAAAGCGGCTGTAATGCCGGAGGAAACGAACGCCACCAGCGGATTGACGGAGAGCCACTCGCCTTCTCGCGCAAACAAGAACATTGCGCCAATGACCATCAACAAAATGGAAACGGCAAGGAAAATTTTATTGCGTCCACGAACGGCAAAGAAAAACGGAATTACGCTAATCAGCAAAATGACCAACGCCCACCAGTGAATAGAGAGCGTATATATGGCGTAACCCGCCAGTAAAAAACAAAAAACGGCGCTAATTTCCAAAACGCCTGTTCCCGGCGTGGCTAACGCCAACAAGGAGAGCAAAATTCCACCCAGTAAAATGAGGTACGCTAAGTTGGGGTCAAGTAAAATGTTCATAAGTCCTCCGTTTCATTATACAACAAGACGCAACAAGGCAAAACTCTGACCGCCGGTTTTGAGTTAGAATCGGCGCATCAAATACATTGGAGACAAAGTGAACTTTCAAACTATCTGCGTTATTGGGCTTGGCTACATTGGCTTGCCCACCGCCTCTACTTTTGCCGCGCATGGCATTAAAGCGCTTGGCGTGGATGTAAACCCACGCATTATTGAGACGCTCAACAAAGGCGAAATTCACATCCACGAGCCGGGCTTGCGCGAAGCCGTGCAACAAGCGCTCGCTTCGGGCAATTTCAGCGCGGCGTTGCAACCCGCCCCAGCAGACGCATTCATCATTGCCGTGCCAACGCCGTTCAAAGCAAACGAAACGGGCGCATACAACGGCGCAACCTACAAGCTTGCCGACATGCGCGCCGTAATTGCCGCCGCCGAGTCTATCGTCCCATTTTTACGCAAGGGAAATTTGGTCGTGCTGGAATCCACCTCCCCGCCGCGCACCACCGCCGATTTGGTCGCTCCCATTTTGGAGCGTAGCGGGCTTAAGGCAGGAACGGATTTTCATCTCGCCTATTCGCCAGAGCGCGTATTGCCGGGTCAAATTATGCGCGAGTTGATTGAAAACGCGCGCGTCATTGGCGGCGTCACGCCAGAATCGGCAAAAGCCGGACGCGACCTATACGCGACCTTCGTAAAGGGGCAAATCGTCCAAACGGACGCGACCACCGCCGAGATGGTCAAATTAATGGAGAATACCTACCGTGATGTAAACATCGCCATTGCAAATGAATTTTCGCGCATCGCCGATAAATTTGGCGTGGATGTCTGGGAGGCTATCTCCATCGCCAGTCTTCATCCGCGCGTCAAAATTCTTGCGCCCGGTCCCGGCGTGGGCGGTCACTGCATTAGCGTGGACCCATGGTTTTTTGTGGAGGCTGCGCCCGAACTCACCCCGCTGATTTACCAAGCGCGACAAGTGAATGACGCGCAGCCGCGCTTTGTGGTGGAATTGACTCAACGCGCGCTTTCCACACTAACGGGCAAAAAGATCGCCGCGCTTGGGCTTGCCTACAAGCCAGATGTGGACGACCTGCGCGAAAGCCCCGCCAGCGAAGTTGTGCATCTTCTTCAAAAAGAAGGCGCGCTCGTCAAGGCGTGGGAGCCGTTCAAACCTCAGGCAAATCTGGCGGGCATTTCAATGGCAGAATCGCTGCAAGACGCCGTCAAAGACGCAGACGCAATTCTGCTGCTCGTCAAACACACCGAATTTGTAAACCTCAACCCCGCAGAAGCGGCAAAGCAAACCAAAGCGCGTATTGTCATAGACGCGGTGAATGGATTGGACTTTGCGGCATGGGAAAAAGAAGGTTTCAGAGTCATTAAGTTAGGCGATGGAAAACTCCACGCGCCTCGTCCCTTGTAACTCATCTCCTATGAAAATACTCTCCGTGTTTGGAACGCGCCCCGAAGCCGTAAAAATGGCGCCCATCGTCCGCCTGCTGCAAGAGGATGCGAAGATTGAGTCGCGGGTTTGCGTTACCGCGCAGCACCGTCAAATGCTAGACCAAGTATTGCGGCTCTTTCAGATTCAACCGCAATATGATTTAAACCTCATGCGCGAGAATCAAAGCCTGGCGCAATTGAGCGCGGAAATTTTTACGCGCCTCGACCCGGTCATCACGGACTTTGAACCGGATTGGATTCTGGCGCAGGGCGACACGACCACAGTCGCCATTACGGCTCTGCTGGCATATTATCGCCGCGTAAAATTTGGTCATGTAGAAGCCGGGCTAAGAACGCACGACAAGTGGCAGCCCTACCCAGAGGAGCTCAACCGCCGCGTGGCGGGAGTTATAGCGGACTTGCATTTTGCTCCCACCGAATGGGCAAAAGAAAATTTACTGCGCGAAGGCATTGACGAAAGTCACATCGCCGTGACGGGCAATACAGTGATAGACGCGCTGCAATACGTTGCCGCGCAGAACGAACCGCCGGAAATAAAAGAACTGATAACGAGATTAAAAACAGGGAATAAAAAAATAATTTTAACAACGGCGCACCGCCGCGAAAATTTTGGTCTGCCGTTGGAAGAGATTTGCCGCGCTTTGCTGACGTTGGCGCAACGTGAAGATGTGGAAATTATTTATCCCGTACATCTTAACCCGCATGTGCAAGAGCCGGTTTATAGGCTGTTGAGCCATGTAAAACACATCACCCTTTTGCCGCCGCTGGATTACCTACCCTTGATTCATTTGATGAAGCAAGCCACGCTTATTTTGACGGATTCTGGCGGCATACAAGAGGAAGCGCCCGCCTTTGGAATTCCGACTCTTGTGCTGCGGGATGTGACTGAACGCCCGGAGGGCGTAGCCGCGGGGACGCTCAAATTGGTCGGCGCAGATTCTCTCCGCATCACGACTGAAGCGGCGCGCCTGTTGGATGATTCTGCCGCTTACAAGGAAATGGCGCGGGCGGTGAATCCCTATGGAGACGGGCGCGCAGCGGCGCGCATCTTGGATAGATTAAAAAAACTTGACGGTTTGTAATGTTGAGCGGGTAATTTATGAGTATAATGAGGGCGCAATGAAAACGTTTCGCCGACTTTTTACGCTGTTTTTAACGTTAGCCCTCGTAAGCGCGGGCGGGCAGCGCGCTTACGCTCAATCTACGGAGAATAAATATTTCAGCGAAACCGGTCACAACGTCAGCGGGGATTTTCTGGCGTTTTACAATGGCAACCCAAATTCCATTTTTTTGTACGGCTACCCCATTACCGAACAATTTACGAGCAAAGACGGTCAAACGGTTCAATATTTTCAACGGGCGCGGTTTGAATATCACCCCGAACAACCGGAAGGAATGCGCGTACAAACTACGCCGCTAGGCAGCCTCACTTACGCCTCCACCGGAAATTTGGGCGTCTCCAACTCTTTTGCCTGCCGCCTGTATAACGAGACGGGCTTTTCGGTCTGCTTTGCCTTCCTTGAATTTTTTGACCAGTACGGCAGTCTGAATCAATTTGGGTATCCTATCTCCGGGTTTGAGTATCACGAGAATAAACTGGTTCAATACTTTGAGCGGGCGCGCTTGGAATGGCAACCGTGGCGACCAGAAGGTCAGCGCGTGGTCGTTTCAGATTTAGGACGCGCCTACTTTGACCAATTACATGAAGACCCCGCCTTAATTCCGCCGGTGAAACCGCTGGATAACACCATTCAAACCGTCCTCAGCCTGCAAACGCGCGCGTTTGCATGGAAGGCGGTGACTCTCGCCAGCGACTCGCAATTAATCTTCGTGATTGTGCAAGACCAAAATTTGCAGTCTGTCACCAATGCGGCTTGCACTTCCATTGTGCATTGGCCCGATGGTCGCAACGAATCTTACGCGCTTAACACAAATTCCAACGGGGTGAGCATTATTTCGCTCTCCTTTACCAATCAGCCTTATGGCGGGTTGGTCTATGCGGATGTTTCTTGCGCTTATAACGGTCTCACAGGCGGAACAACAACCTCGTTTCGCATTTGGTATTAATCATTTTTAGGTTAAGTATTCCCAATCTGCTGGGGTCGTGGTAGAATGTCGCCCGTTCAAATGATGGGTGCGTAGCTCAGTTGGTTAGAGCGCATGTATCACACACATGAGGTCCGGGGTTCGAGCCCCTGCGCGCCCACAAAATACAGGTTGCCGTTGGGCAGCCTGTATTTTTTTGGCATGGTATAATTTTGTTTGTCTTTTATGAAACTTTGTTCAGGAGCGCGCTTTGGCTTTCAATCCTATTAATTGGCTTTTGGGGCTTTTTTCCCTAGATATAGCCATAGACCTCGGCACCGCCAATACGCTCGTTCATGTGCGCGGCAAAGGAATTGTCATCAACGAACCCTCATGGGTTACGGTGGATAAAAAACTTCGCCAACCGCTTGCTATTGGCTTAGAGGCAAAAGAAATGGTCGGGCGCACACCCGGCAACGTGATGGTCGTACGCCCCATTCGAGATGGCGTTATAGCTGAGTTTGACGTAACCCGCGTCATGTTGGAATACTTTATTGGCAAAGTACACGAGCAAAGCATGGTTCCGCTCCCCCGTCCGCGAGTCATCGTAGGGTTGCCCACCGGCGTAACCGAAGTGGAAAAACGCGCAGTCTATGACGCGGTGATGGCTTCTGGCGCGCGCCAAGCCATGTTGATTGAAGAACCCATTGCCGCAGCGATGGGCGCAGGCTTGCCCGTTGGAGAAATTCGCGGCTCTATGGTCGTAGATATTGGCGGCGGCACAACCGAAGTGGCTGTACTTTCCATGAGCGGCGTAGTCGCCTCGCGCTCGCTGCGCTCCGCCGGAGACGAGATGGACCAGGATGTCGTTCAGTACATGCGGAATAAATACAACCTACTCATTGGCGAAGGCAACGCTGAACAAATTAAGTGGCAAATTGGCTCGGCGTACCCACTTCACCCTGAAAAAACAATGGAAGTGCGCGGACGCAACCTTGTTACCGGACTGCCGGAAACGGTTGAAATCTCCTCTGTTGAAATCCGCGAAGCGCTCTCCGGCTCGGTGCAAGTGATTATAGACACCGTGCGGGACGCGCTCGATGAAGTTCCGCCGGAAATTGTATCGGACTTGATGGACGTTGGCATTTGTCTGGCGGGCGGCGGCGCCTTGTTGCAAGGCTTGGCAGAACGGATGACGGACGAACTCAAATTGCGCGTGTGGGTTGCGGAAGACGCGCTCACCTGCGTGGCGCGCGGCGCGGCAATGATATTTGAAGACCTGCCCACACTTGGAAGATATTTGGTTGGGTTAGAGCGCGGCAGCACGCGCCACCTGCCCAACTAACCTAAAAAATGAACTCTCGCTCTTTACAAACGACCATTGTATTCCTTGTCGTTGGAGGAATTTTAGCGCTGACGCTAGGCGGATATTTAGGCGGCGCGTCTAATCAATTTAACTCCAGTATAATAGAAGCGCAAAACTGGCTCAGCGCGCGCTATCGCGGATTTCAAGAATTTATGACCACGCCGCGAGACGCCGCCGCCTTACGCGCCGAAAACGAAAAACTTACAGAAGAAATCTCCCGCCTGCAAACTCAACTCATTGAAATGCAACAGCGCGTCAATGAAACCGACATCCTCGCCGCGCTGGTGGATTTTTCCCGCGCCAACCCGGAAAGTTCGTACAAAGCCGCCTCGGTCATTGGGCGCGACCCCAGCCCCTTTTTACATTACATCATCATCAATCGCGGTTCCAGCGATGAAATTCGGCGCGGAATGCCTGTTGTCACCAATCAAGGTTTAATTGGACGCGTGGATGCGGTCATTGCGGATGCGGCGCGGGTGCAACTCATCACCGACCCGGCTTCATCCGTCAATGTCTATTTGAAAAACGCCGAGACCAACGCCATGCTGCTTGGCTCTGTAACCGGCGATATTGCGCTGGATATGATTTCTCAGGACGCAACCGTAGAAGCGGGCGACCTTATCCTCACCTCTGGTTTGGGCGGCGGCTACCCGGCAGATTTAATCGTTGGGCAAGTAGCGACCCTACGCAGTTTGGAATTTGAACTCTTCCAACAGGCAACGGTGCAACCCGCTGTAGATTTTACGCGGCTGCAAATTGTGCTGGTCATTACCAATTTCCGCCCGGTAGATATTGCCCCGCTAGAACCATAAATCTACTTTATGCGAAACCTTATCGCCTTCCCTTTATTGATTCTCGCCATCCTCTTGCAAACGTCCATATTCAATCAAGTGCGGCTGCTCTCCGGCAGCGCGGACGCATTGTTGCTGATATTGGGCGCATGGGCGCTGCAAGACCGCGTAGAGTCCGCGTGGAGATGGGCGGCGCTTGCCTGTCTGTTGGCTAGTTTTGTTTCGCATCTGTCGTGGTTTATATACGCGCTGGGCTATGGCGGAGTCGCCATCCTTGCCCAAACCCTGCAAAGGCGCGTTTGGCAAGCTCCCTTGTTGGCGATGTTCAGCGTGGTTTTGTTAGGAACAATTGCAATGCACGTTCTCACTTACGCCTTTTTACAAATAACGGGAACGCCCATCATTTTTACGGACGCGCTCGGTCTGGTCATTTTGCCAAGTCTTTTGCTTAATATGTTATTCGCCATACCCATTCATGCCTTTATGCGCGACCTTGCTCGTTGGGTGTATCCGCCTGAGGAGTACGCATGAGTCAGCCTAGCGCAACCCAACAGCCCGTCCGCTTTGAAGCGTGGCGATTAATCTCCGTATATGTCCTTATTGCCATCGCGTTTCTGTGGCTGCTGCTGCGTCTCTTCAATTTACAAATCATCCAAAATAAAAACTGGCTGGAACGCGCCGTAGATAATTACACCAATGAAGTCAGCGAGCCGGCGCAACGCGGAATTATTTACGACCGCAATGGATATATTTTGGCGCGGAATTTGGCTTCTTACAATATCGTCATCACTCCTGCAAATTTGCCCGATGACGACTCTGACATTCAAAATATTTACCGCGACCTTTCAGCGCTATTGGATATTCCAGTCGGCGGGCGCGCCGATGATGAAAAACTTTTGGAAGAAGCAAAATTGTTCGGTCCCTGCGTGCCGGGTCCCGGCATTGCTCAATTAGTGGCGTTGCAAGATTCAATTGCGCCTTACAGTTCGGTCAAAATTAAATGCAACGTATCGGAAGAAATTGCTCGATTCGTGGAAGAAAAAAAAGCCGACTGGCGCGGCGTAAGCGTGGAAATTGAACCTGTGCGCGACTATCCCACCGGTTCATTGACGGCGGCATTGGTCGGTTTTTTGGGTCCCATTCCGGCGACTTTGGAACAAGAGTATCGCGCTTTGGGGTTTATTCCCAACCGCGACAAAATTGGCTATGCCGGAGTAGAAGATTCGATGCAGGATATTCTGGCGGGGAGAAACGGCTTGCGCGTGGTTCAAATTGACGTGGCTGGGCAAGAAATTCGCAACCTGCAACCGCCCGAAGCGCCTACGCCGGGCAATAATGTTTACTTAACAATTGACACGCGCTTACAAGCCATAGCCGAAGCGTCCGTACAGCAAGAAATTAATTTCTGGAATACTTATTTCCAAACCATTCGCATTTCTAGCGCGGTAGCCATTGCTATGAACCCAAAGACCGGCGAAATTTTAGCAATGGTTTCCTACCCAAGTTACGAGAACAATCGGCTGGCGCGTTTTATTCCCGCTTATTATTACCAGCAATTGAGCGAAGACCCGCGCCACCCGCTACTGAACAACGCCATCTCAGCGGAATTTCCGCCCGGCTCGGTTTTCAAACTCTCCACCGCCACTGGCGCCGTCAATGAAGGCGTAGTAAACACCTCCACCATTGTGGATGCGCCCGGCAAGTTGGAACTGTGCGAAAAATTTAACCCCAACGACCCCTGCACGGGCTTGAACACCCGCCCTTTTGTGGACCACATCTACGAAAAGAAACCCGAAGGATTTGGGCAAGTGAGCATTTTTGAATGTATCGCCTATTCTAGCAACGTATGTTTTTACAAACTCGGCGGCGGCTATGAAGATGAAATTCCACAAGGGCTGGGCATTGAGCGCTTGCGCGAATACGCGCGCGCGATTGGCTACGACCAACGCTCTGGCATTGAACTCAAAGGCGAAGCGGATGGGCTAATTCCCTACCCGCAGTGGAAGCGCATCAACACGGGCGAAAACTGGTCCACCGGCGACACCTACATCGCCAGCGTAGGGCAAGGCTATGTTCTCGCCACGCCGCTACAAATTCTCTTGTCCGGCGCGACAATCGCTAATCGCGGCAAACTCATGCAGCCCACCATCATCCACGAAATTACAGATGGCAACGGCAAGCCATTGGAAGTATGGTTCAACCCGGAAGATTTCAGCGTATCCAACAGCCAAACGCCGGGCAGTTACCGCATCTCTCCATTTACGCCCAACCTCAAATGGGATATTACTCAAACGCCCATGATTAAAAGTTACGAATGCGGCGATGGCTATTGCAGCCTGAATGAAAACGAGCTCAAAGTCGTCCAACCTGAAACCGTAGAAGTCGTTCGACAAGGAACGCGCATGGCAGTGACCACAAATCCCTTTGGCACGCTCTATAAAATCTTCAACGACTTTCCCATTGCCGTAGCCGGAAAAACTGGAACGGCGGAATACTGCGATGACGTCGCCCGCGCCGCCAATCAATGTGACTTTGGCAAATGGCCCACCCACGCATGGACGCTGGCATACGCGCCCTACGAAGACCCCGAAATTATCGTTGTGGCGTTTGCCTATCACGGCGGAGAAGGAGCGAGCGTTGCCGGCCCCATTGTGCAGCGCATTATCAAAGGCTATTTTGAGCTCAAAGCCATAGACCTAGCGCAGGGCAAACCAACCTTTGGGCAATAATAACTTCATTGAAATACGCCGGGCGCTTACGCATCACGGTATAATTTAACGCGATGACAGAACCAGCCGCTTCCTCCGTTCAAATTAAAGGCATTCGAGACGGTCTGCTCGCCACCTGCGCCGATATAGACTGGCAAAGCATTTGCGCCGCCCTGCTCACGCAAATAGACGCGCGTCCCGCTTTCTTTCAAGGGGCGCGTCTGGCGCTGGAAGTAGGCGCATTGCCGCTTAAGGTTAATGATTTGGTGGAACTGCGCGACCAACTCTCCGAACGCAGCGTGGCGCTCTGGGCAATCATCAGCGAATCGCCGCTCACGGAACAAACCGCGCAATTACTCGGTCTCGCCACGCGCATCTCCAAACCGCGCCCGGAAGAAAATACGCGCAGCGAACCCGTCTCGGAAGATTCCGCGCTCTTCATCACAAAAACGCTGCGCTCCGGGCAGCGTGTGGAATACTCTGGGAACATTGTCATCTATGGAGATGTAAACGCGGGCGCGGAAATCATTGCGGGCGGGCATGTCATTGTTTGGGGGCGCGTGCGCGGAATGATTCACGCGGGCGCAAACGGAGACGCCTCCGCCACCATCTGCGCGTTAGATTTATCCGCCACGCAGATTCGCATTGCCGATAAAGTCTCGGCAATGCTCAAACCGCAGAAACATCCCCAGCCCGAAGTCGCCAGCGTCAGCGGCGATGGCGTTTTGCAATCTGAACTTTGGCATGTTGGCTAATTCAAATTTACAGGAAAAATTTATGACCGCACAAGTGATTACCGTAACCTCAGGAAAAGGCGGCGTGGGAAAAACCACCGCAGTCGCCAACCTTGCCAACGCACTGGCGATGGACGGGAAAAAAGTCGTCTGCATTGACGGCGATATTGGGCTACGCAACCTAGACGTAGTGATGGGCTTGGAAAATCGCATTGTCTATGACATTGTAGATATTATTGAAGGGCGCTGCAAACTAAAACAGGCGATGATACGCGACAAGCATTACAGCGACTTGTACCTCATCCCCGCCGCGCAAACACGGGATAAAAACGCCGTCTCCAACGCGGACATGCTGCGCCTCTGCAAGGAACTGCGCGGCGAAGCGGATTTTGTCATCATCGATTCTCCCGCCGGAATTGAACGCGGCTTTCGCAACGCCATTGCGCCCGCCGACCGTGTGCTGGTAGTCACCAACCCGGAAGTAAGCGCCGTGCGAGACGCAGACCGCGTAGTGGGAATTTTGGAAGCGGAAGAAAAAGGCAGCCCGGCGTTAATCTTGAATCGTCTTAATCCTGTTTTGGTGAAAAACAATGACATGCTCTCCGCCGAAGATGTGCTGGATTTGCTCGGCATTTCCTTAATTGGAATTGTGCCAGAGGACGAGACAGTTATCATCGGGTCGAATCGCGGCGCGCCCGTTGTCACAGACGCGAAAAGCCGCGCCGGTCAAGCATTTCGCAATATCGCCAAACGGATTCAGGGCGAGGAAGTTCCCTACCTAGACCTTGAGCAACAAGGCGGTTTGTGGGGCGCCATTCAAAGACTCACCGGGAGGAAGTAGATATGGGATTCTTCTCGCGTAAACCTAGCGCAAGCAGCGCAAAGGAGCGTTTGCAACTGGTCTTGGTGCATGACCGAACCGACCTGCCGCCCGCTCAACTGGAAGCGCTAAAAAATGACTTGCTCGCCGCCATCTCCAAATACATTGATATAGACCCGCAAGCGGTTCAAATTGGATTAGAACGAGATGGACGCTCGCAGCGCCTTGTGGCGGATATTCCCCTACGCACGGTGACAAAGCGAAAGAAGGGGGGATAGTCTTCTAGTCTTCTAGTCTTCTAGTCTTCTAGTCGGC
>Ga0172369_10000718_pt1 | contig 49169 bp, 33 predicted proteins | sample LakKiv25m_FD_114539 | JGI IMG/M metagenome (GOLD analysis project Ga0172369, IMG submission 114539) | Freshwater microbial communities from Kabuno Bay, South-Kivu, Congo - kab_022012_11.25m | ecosystem: Environmental > Aquatic > Freshwater > Lake | place: Democratic Republic of the Congo...
CGGATTGTTTGACAGTGCGGATGATCTGCTTAATGAAGAAGCTGATGCAATTGTTGAAGTATTGAAAAAAACGAAGCTTGATTTTTACAACCAATATTTTGCCGCAAGGGTAGTTAAAGATTTGGGCGGCAGCAGAGGCAGCGGAGACAATCCCGAAGTACCACCGGCACAACCGAAGTAGGTGATAGGCTATAGGCAGTAGAAAAATAGGGCGGGTGAAAGCTCGCCCTATTTTTGTCAAAAGAAACGAATTACATAACTCACCTTACGCAAAATTGTAGAGCGAAACTCCGTTTCGCTCGAAAATAGATATTTTGAAAACAAAATGCGTGGGCGATTCTGAGAATCGTCCTACAATTGCGTAAGGTGAGTTACATAAGATATAGATGGAAGTGGATTAGATTAATTGAGTCTATATAACTTCTTTCCAAAACAAGGATGAAAAAAAATTACACAACTTCTTCTGTTTCAATAAAAACTTTTTTAACGCGATGCATTGTTACTGCAACACATTCTACTTTGTCTTGTTCGAATAACACAATGTTTTTATCACCTTGGTGCAACGAACTATCAAATAATATACCGTCTGCACCTGTAATATCTCTAATAAATTCACATATAAACTGTGTTGGAATATATTCTAGTTCAGAATCGTAACGACGCATAGGTTTTGATAGATCCGCACTAATATATTTTTTCAAAAGCATACTTTTAGTGAATTCAATAATTTCATCCACGTTCAAGAAGGCACTTGGAGTTTCAGTAAAATCAACTAAAACAACTTCCGAATTTTTTTTAAGTTTGAATTCTCCAACACTAACTTCATCAAGAAAAGCTGCTCGAATTTCATATAAAGTTGTATCTACGCTCTTGCTTAGATACAAATAAGGGATTCCTTGTGGATTTGCTCTTCCTGCAAGAACTTTGTTTTTATCAGGACAACCCATATCGGTTTTATCAAATATTTTTTGATCTCCATTATAATGTAACCTTGCTCTGTAAAGAGATTCTGATTCAGGCAATTTGATGGTTTTATTAAAAAAACTATCCCAACGCAATTCTTTTAGTAGTTCAATATCTGTTATAAATCGGCGTTTCCATTTTAAATCTTCTTTCAGAATTTCCCAATACGAAGTACACTCATTAATATCGTCAATATAGTTAACAGTTTCATTGATATTGGTTAAAGAGGAATTCAAGATTAAAAATATTTCTGAGAGGAGATTGTTACAAACTGCTTCGGTTGAAAAAAGATTCCAATCATTCTGAATCAATTTTATTAGAGGGATACCGTTGGGATCAATTTTGAAAATTTGAATAAATTCAGCAAAAAAATCTAATAATTCATCAACTTCCAAAAGTTCAGAATTTATTCCATCACTGCAATAATCACATTTTCCTTTTTCATTTGAGTTAGAAACAATAAATCGTTTTAGTTCTAAATCATTAAAACATAGAACACAGACTTTCATGACTATTCGGCTGTTTTTAATATTTCATTGATTAACTCTATATGATTTTTAATAGAGATCTTTTTCACCATACCCAGCCCTGGATATGTCCCATTCCCCTTATTGTAATATTCTCTTAATTCCTCTGATGCGAAAGTATGAATATTTTTTTCATCTAGAAAGGTCACAGCCTTTTCTGCCGCTTCTGCAAATTTTCCTTGAATGTTTGATCTGTCATCGTTTGTCTCAGACACAAAATGTTTTACCCAAACTTCTCCATTTTCCCTTTGATAAGTTAAATGGATTGCAACAGCATAAGGAGCAGCTCCTCCTTCGGTGTATTCACTTAGAAGTGGTGTAAAGTCTGAAAAACCATTATAGCCATCGCCTTTATAAAACAGATGTTCTTCTGAAAATTTTTCGTCAGGTGTCAATAAATAATCACTATTCCGTTTTTGAGCATTGAAGTTGTCATCGAGCCTAATAATCTCTTTGCCTTTATGTAATAGTTTTCTTTTTAAGGTTCTATTCTCATTCGCTACAATGTATTTAACTGTGGAAGAAAAGATTAGTGAATCAAAATCGCTATCACTGGTATCTGTTGATTCAGAACATATTAGCATGACATCTGTAAATTCAAATTTTTTTATTTGACGCAAGACTTCGTCAAAATTATTCTTTAAAATGTAAGTGGGTATCCATTTTGAATTATCAGACAACTCATCTTTTAACGATACCAAAATATCTATTTTGTTTTTAAGCTCCCCAACTTGAGGATTTAATATTAAAGCAAACTTGACGTCCCCTTCAATCAGCTTCGGCAAAGCCAATTTCATACTATTAAAAGTCTTTCTAACAGGTTCAATAATTGGGATAATATTATTGTTTTCTCTTGGTTGAAGAGCATATTCACGCAGTGCGATCAGCTCAAATTGTCTTCCTCTAAGGTATGGATAGTACATGTATTATGATATACTTATTTTTTTTCTCAGTTTAATATCCAATTCTCGATATGAATTCGCATCGATGTTCATTGAAAAGCATAACTGCCGTAATTCACTAAAAAACGATTTAATTATTACGGTATTGGACTTTCGTTTTTTTAATTCTTCTATAAAGAGTTGATGCAGCTGTTCATTTGGAATACGTTTCAATAATTCCTTGCAAATACCAAACATATTAAAGCTATTCATGGCTGGTAGCTCCCCAAAATAGTTTTTAACAATATTTTTGTACTCAACCATTCTGATTGAACGTATAAGCGTGTCGGCATCGATATTTGTATTCTCTCTAGCGACTCTAACTTCACGCATCGTAATAGAATTACGTCTTTCACTTAATTCAATAATCCCAACGTTTTCGTCTTCTTGTAAATATTTGTCGATTAATGACTCATGAGTGATGATGTAACATTCCCTAAATATTTTGGAATAGTCGGCTAACTGACCAGTTAAACGTTTATCAGTATCAAGCTCCGTTTTAATTTCAAAAGCTTTGCTTGTTCCGTTAAACATCACAATATCAGCAATTGAATTTCCTACTCTGAATTCGTTAATTGCAATTGTGTCTTTTACGCCATATTTGAGTAAAAGTAAATTGTTTAGGAAAGTATTCTTGTAGACATATTCGTTTCTGTACTCTCTACTTAATTCACTGTAAACATATTTTATGTAATCATAATACGTATTAATTTTTTCCCCAACTTTATGTAGGTCGTACCTTAAAATCTTTGCATCAATAAAAGAAAAATCATCATACTGTAAAAGTTTTAAAAAAGAGGTACTAGAGAATATCGAAGAGTAACTTCTTAGTTTTCCTATTGTATTATAATTGCTTATTACTGTCAAAAATATCCTATTGATATATTATGCTCCCTGGTGGGAGTTTATTATTTCCAATTGAGTCAGACATGAAAACTTTCAGTAGAACATTGTGGCTAATTGCTAAAAAATATAAAGCAATTATCAAAACCTAAAAGTGCTTACGTAAATATCCTATTTATTTTATTCATTAACAATTTTAAGAAATCAGCTTAAGCAAAATTAAAACACTACAAACTTTTACTTCAACACTGTCCTCTGAAATATGTAATCAACATTCTTCAACATTTTATCGTTGCTGAAGATCGTTTCAATTTCCTGAACAGAAAGATATTTTGCCGCTTCTTCGGATGACAATAATTCATCTTTCAAGTTTTTATTTTGATCAGCCCAAACGTTCATTGCCGAAGTTTGGACAATTTTATACGCTTCTTCGCGGGTGGCGCCTTTTTCGGTAATCTTTAAAAGGATTGTTTGCGAGAAGACGAGTCCGCGCGTAAGGTTTAAATTTTTCAACATATTCTCAGGATAAACTAAAAGATTTTTCAGTAAGTCTTTCATCTTTGCAAGCATATAATTTAGTAGGATGGTACTATCCGGAATAATAACCCGCTCAACGGAGGAATGCGTAATGTCGCGCTCGTGCCAGAGAGAAATATTTTCAAATCCGGCAGTTGCATTACCGCGGAGGATGCGCGCAAGTCCGGCAATTCGTTCACACGTAATCGGATTTCGTTTGTGCGGCATTGCCGAAGAACCTTTTTGTCCCTTTGAGAAAAATTCTTCAGCTTCAAGCACTTCTGTTTTTTGAAGATGACGGATTTCCGTTGCAATTTTTTCAAGTGTGCTGCCGATGATCGCAAGAACGGAAAGATATTCCGCGTGTCTATCGCGCTGAATTACTTGCGTAGAAACCGGCGCGGGGGAAAGTCCCATTTTTTCGCAAACGTATTCTTCAACTTTAGGGGAAAGATGTTCAAACGTACCAACCGCGCCGGAGATTTGCCCAACGCTAATCCGTCCAACGGCAGATTTCAATCTTTCAATATTTCTTTTTGTTTCTTCAAACCACAAAGCGAATTTCAACCCCATGGTTGTTGGCTCCGCGTGGATTCCGTGTGTTCTGCCAACGCAAAGGGTATTTTTATATTCAATAGCTTTTTCCTTTAAAATTGATTTGAGTTCTTCCAAATCTTTTAAAAGAATTTCTCCTGCTGTTTTCATCTGGAAAGAAAGTGTTGTATCAAGAATATCGGAAGAAGTCATTCCATAATGGATGTGGCGCGAAACCGGTCCCACATATTCGGCAACATTAGTAAGAAACGCAATAACGTCATGCTGGGTAGTTTCTTCAATCTCCAAAATTTTTTTAACATCAAACGAAGCTTTTTGTTTTATGAGTTCAACATCCTCTTTCGGTATCTGTCCAAATTCTGCTCTTGCTTCGCAGGCAAGAATTTCAATCTGCAGCCAGGTTTTGTATTTGAAATCGTCTTCCCAAATTTTGCCCATTTCTGGGCGCGTATATCTTTCAATCATTAATGTTTCTCCAATTTCATTTTGATGGTTTCTACTTTATTATCCCTCATAATTTCCAGAGCTATTTGCTGGTCGGTTCTAAATTCTTGCAGAACACCAATTAAGTTTTGCTGGTTATTAATTTTAAATTCATCTATTTGTTGAATAACGTCACCGGGTTTTAATCCGGCTCTTCCGGCGGGAGAATTTTTCTCAACTTGCGTAACTATAACTCCGCGCGTTGATGCTAACTTGAAATAGCCTGCAATCGTTTCATCAACATTTTGAATTGCAAAACCGGGATAAAAATCTCGTTCGATTTTCCCTTTGGTTTTGAGTTCTTCCATTATCCGCTTCACTTTATTTATAGGGATTGCAAATCCAAGTCCGATACTTCCCGAATTTCCGCCCGCGGTATAAATGATGGTATTCATCCCGATTACTTCACCGATAGAGTTTACAAGCGGACCGCCGCTGTTTCCGCCGTTAATTGCCGCATCTGTCTGCAACATGTTTAAATAATAGCGGTTCTGAATCGGGTCAAGGTTCATTCCCATTGCGCTGATTACGCCGACGGTTACCGTAGGCTTATCGTTAATTTCAAAAAGTCCGAAAGGATTTCCGAGCGCAATTACCCATTCTCCAATAATTGCATCGTCTGAATTTCCCAACGGAATGCACGGGAATTTTTCTCCTTTATCTTGTTTATCATTCTCAATTTTTAAAAGACAAATATCGGAAACCGGGTCAGTGCCGATGGTTTTTGCGTTGTACTGTTTTCCGTTTGTAAGAGTTACAACAATCTCGGAAGCGCTTCCGGCAACGTGATCGTTGGTGATAATGTATCCATCGGGAGAAACAATATATCCCGAGCCAAGACTTTTAACTTTCTGCTTTTGTGTTTGGTCTCCAAAAAATTGCCTAAAAAAAGAATCATCAAAAAAAGGATTTGAGAACATGGTTTGGTATTGTCTTATTTCTGTAACGTTTATCCCCACAACCGCGGGACTAACCTTTGCCACGGTTTCCGTTAAAATATTTTTTCGTGACGCGGTTATGGCATCGTTGGCATTGTCTCTCACATTTTGGCTGAAAATTCCAAAAGGGATGAGAAAAAAGGCTAAAAAGGTGATTTTTCTTATTTTATAATTCATTTTATGCTCAAAATTATGGTTTGCAAATATAAGAAGAGTTCCTGAGCTAATTAAGGCAAACTTTCGGAAACTGTCCGTTGCTGCAACAAAAAGTTGAAATTTAGGAGAAAAAGGAATTTTTCCCCTTCATAAACAAATAAACACTAAAAATCAACTTGATTTTATACTCATTATAGGTTAGATTTTGACTGCCTTTACAAATAAATGAGTAGTTGATGTCCCTTTTTGATTCCGAATATTCCGATAACGAGAACGAATATCTTGAAAGTACCGATCTTTCCGCTTCGCTTAAAAAAGCTAAAAGTTTAATAGAAGAAGGAAAGACGTTTACCAACCAGAACTTTCTGGAAGAAGTTATCGATTTATGTATTGAAAATTACCGCTACCGGGATGCTCTTTATCTGCTTGATGTGTTGCTTGATGTCTCACCATACAACGCCGATCTTTATTTGCAAAAAGGAATTTGTCTTGTTCAGCTAAATCAAAACCGCCGCGCGTTAAAATTTATTGATAAAGCGCTTTCGCTTAATCCGATTGATGTTGACGCTCTCGCAGAAAAAGCGCTCGTTAACATCAATTTGAAAAATTTTGAAGAAGCGCAGCGCATTTTGCATCAGGCGCTCACTTTTGAACCGAAGAACGAATTGATTTATTACCGGTTTGGCAAACTTTACCAGATGAAAGAACTCTATGCCAAAGCTGCCGAATATTTTGCGAAAGCTGCCGAGCTTGACCCCGAATTTTCTGAAGCGGTTTTCCAAATGGCAATAAGTTTTGAGTATGGAAATAATTATCCCGCAGCGTTGGAAGCGTATGAAAAATATTTGGACATTGAGCCGAATTGTGAAGTCGGCTGGTTTAACCGCGGCATCGTTCTGGAGGCTATGAATAAGCCTGAAAAGGCGATTAACAGCTACGAACTTTCGCTTGCCATCGACGATCATTTTACCGATGCGTGGTTTAATCTCGGGAATCTTTTTGCGGATCTCGGCAAATATGATCAATCAATTGAATGCTTTAAAAATGTTTTGAAACTTGAACGGAATGACGAAGCCGCCTATTTCAATATTGCAACCATCTATGAAGAAAAGCAAGATTTTGTAACGGCAATAAAATTTTACTCCCGCGCAATTAAAAAAGATTCCGGCTACCACGAAGCGTTCCTCGGCAGAGGATTTTGTTTTTACAAGTTGAATAAAATTCGTTCCGCGCTAAGAGATTTTCGTTTAGCGCTTGCCGCAAATTATTTCTCGGATGAAGTTTGGGATATTTCATTAAAAGATAATTTCCAGATTGATGAATCCACCATCCTGCGGATAAACGAACTTATCGAGTTGAATCAAAAGAATCAAACCGATATTTCGGTAATAAAAGAGCTGGCAAAAAAATATTCAAGTATTTTTGCCGTTGATAAAGCGATCGATTATCTCTTTAAGGCTTTGCAAATTCAACCGAACGACAGTGAAAGTTATTATCAGCTTTCAAAATTATATTTTCAGAAAAAAATGAGTAAACACGGATTATATTACTTAAAAAAAGCATTCACGGTAAAACCGGAATTGAAAAAGATATTTTCAGAATCTTTTCCCGGGGTTATTCATTCTAAACTTTTTATCGCACTCATGGAAGATAATTCTATTTTTCAGGTTCGGTAATCCATTATAAACAGGTGTAGTTATTTATGAAGGACACGTTTCATCTTTCAACCCAAGTGTTGGGTCTGCTCGGTCATCCGATTAAACACACTTTTTCGCCCTTTATTCATAATATGGCAATTGATATTCTCGGACTCGATTATATCTACCTTCCGTTTGACGTTCCCAACGCAAATTTACGAAATGCTTTAAAAGGCATGGTCGCTCTCGGAATTAGAGGATTGAACGTTACTATTCCTCATAAAGAATCGATGGTGGGATTTGTAAATAGTTTATCGGAAGAAGCGAGCATCATCGGTTCGGTGAACACGATTGTAAATGAAATGGGAAAGTTAGTTGGATACAATACCGATGTGAACGGAGTTATAGAGACGCTGAATCCTTATAAAGATGAAATTGCAAATAATGAAGTAACGGTTGTTGGCGCCGGCGGTGCCTGCCGAGCAGTAATTTATTCTCTCATCCGGAATTTTAAACCCTCGCAAATTAATATTGTAAACCGAACCGAACAGAGAGCCGACAGCTTAAAGAATTATTTTTATGAGAAGATGAAATTTGAAAACTTCAAAACATTTGAACTCTTTCCACCAGACCTTGTAGAAGTTTTTAGAAATTCAAAATTGATTGTTAATGCAACGTCGGTGGGAATGTTTCCGGAGATAGAAGATACCATCATCAATTTAAATAATGCGTTTGTAAAAGATCAAATCGTGTTTGATTTGGTTTACAATCCGCCGCAGACACAATTGTTAAAAATAGCTTCCGGTGAAGGCGCAACCGTGCTGAACGGCATCAACATGCTTGTGCATCAAGGAGCAAAATCTTTTGAATTGTGGACCGGAGAAAAAATGCCGACCGAAAAAATTAGCGAAGCGCTGACGCTTTATATCGATACCAGATAAAGCAATATTTGTGAGTGAAGTGCAATCAACCTGAATTTATTTCAGCTTGCTCAAGCCTCGTTTTATTCTCGTAATCCCGTCAAAAATTTCTTCATACGAACACGCATACGACATGCGAATACAATGATCATTTCCGAATGCAATTCCCGGAACTAATCCAATGCTTTCTTCTTTAAGAAGATAATCGCAGAAGGAAATTGAATCAACAATTTTTGTGTGATTGGCAGTTAAACCGTACAATTTGCTCACGTCAAAGAAAATATAAAACGCTCCTTTTGGTGTAGGGCAGTGAACGCCCTCAATCCGGTTTAATTCTTCAACAATAAAATCGCGTCGTTTTTGAAAAGCGTGTATCATTTGCCCGACTTCCTCGGAACGCTGTGTTAATGCCGCCGCCGCAGCAGCTTGAGAAATTGAGCTTGCGCTTGAGGTGGAATGCCCTTGTAATTTTCTTGCCAAACGAATTACTTTTTCTTTTCCGGCAGCGTAGCCAATCCGCCAGCCCGTCATTGCAAATGCTTTACTAACTCCGTTGATGGTAATTGTTTTCTCCCGCAATTCTTCAACCGAGCCGATGGCAAAATGTTTTTCGTTATCAAAAATTATTTTTTCATAAATCTCATCCGAGACGATAAAAATATCCTTTTTCTTCAGCACTTCCGCCAGCGCAAGAATTTCATCTTTTGTGTAAACCGCGCCTGTTGGGTTAGAAGGGGAATTGAAAAGAAATACTTTTGTTTTTTCCGTGATCGCTTTTTCCAATTGAGCCGGAGTAATTTTGAATCCGTTTTCAGCATGCGTTTCAATTATAACGGATTTAGCCCCCGTCAACTTCACCATTTCAGGATAACTTACCCAATAAGGCGATTGAAAAACTACTTCGTCGCCGGGGTTACAGACAGCCATCAACGAATTAAAAATAGCATGTTTCGCTCCGCTGGTTACCAGAATATTTTTCGGTTCAAAGTGAAGATCATTTTCTTTCGAAAATTTTTCTATGATCGCTTGTAACAGATTTGGATAACCTTCATTAGCGGTATAGCGCGTAAAATTATTTTGAATAGCCTTTATCGCCGCTTTTTTGATGAACTCCGGCGTATCAAAATCGGGTTCACCGGCAATAAAACTTAAGACTTCTTTCCCTTCGGCTTTTAGTGAATTAATCAACGAAAAAAGCGTCATGGTGCGGCTCTCTTCAACATTTAATAATAAATTTGATAATGATAACAACTGATACTCCGGTTTCAACGTGTAATGAGTTCAAAAGATTTTTAAGGACAATTTTAAAATAAATTTTCTGCAAACCACTTCAAAAAAAACCTTCCGTTTTTTTATCATAATTGAATATTTATTCCCGTACGCGCGCTAATATTCCTCCAATCGGCAAATCTTCTTGCTTCTAAGGCGGAGGAGAAATAAATTGCATCCATAAAAAAATTAATTAGTAAGAAACAAATTAGGATCGACACTGATGAGTCTAAGTTTAATAGCAAAATCGATAAGCCCTTCTCCGACTTTAAAGTTGAATGAAAAGGCGGCAATATTAAGAGAAAAAGGAGACCCGGTAATCCATCTCGGCGGCGGTGAACCAAAATCTATGGCGCCGATGGATGCAATTCTTGCGTCGGTAAATTCACTGAATACCGGCGAAGTACGTTATGCACCCGCAGACGGAATCCTTCCCCTAAAAAAAGCAATCATCCGTTATACGGAAGAATATTACAACCGGCATGTTATGCCCGAAAATATTATAGCAAGCGGCGGCGCAAAGCAGGCAATCATGGTTGCGATGCAGGCAATTTTGGATCCTCAAGATGAAATTATGTATCCGGCTCCTTTTTGGGTAAGCTATCCGGAAATGGCAAAACTTTGCGGCGCTATCGGCGTTCCCGTGTATGCGGAAGACGGATCGTTTTATCCGCGTATTTCAGATTTTGAACAACGCCTCGGCAGCCAGACAAAAGCAATCATCATCAACAGTCCGAACAATCCTACCGGTGCGATGTACTCAAAAGAATTTATTGCGGAGATTGTAAAATTTGCAGAGAAAAAAGATTTGTATCTCATCATGGATGACATTTATCATCGCCTTGTATTTGATGGGAAGAAACCGATCAGCTGTTATGATTTTACACGCGAGAGCGTTGATAACTCAAAATTGATTATCATCAACGGTGTATCGAAACAATATGCAATGACGGGCTTCAGAATCGGCTGGGCGGTTGCAAATAAAAAATTGATCGAAGTGATGGCAAATATTCAAGGGCAGCAAACTTCCGGTCCTTCTATCTTATTGCAAAAAGCTGCTGTCGGCGCTTTGAACGGTATTCAATCAAGCGTAGAAAATCTTCGCGCAACGTTGGAGAACAACCGTAATATTATGCTGGATTTACTTGATTCGTTTGACGGTGTAAAAGTTACCAAACCCGACGGTACATTTTATTGCTTTGCGGATTTCAGCGCGTACGAAAAAGATTCGAACAAACTCTCCGCTTTTTTAATTGATAAAGTTCAAGTGCTTACCGTGCCGGGAAAAGAATTCGGTCTTGATGGTCATCTTCGTTTAAGTTACTGCGGTTCTATAAAAGATATTACCGAAGGGATTGAGCGCATCAAATGGGCGCTGGATCCAAATGCCCCGAACGAACTTTACATTGGCGACCGTAAATTAGTGAGAGACTGGTTATGAGCAAATATTTAGATTTTAAAACTCCCGCATCAAAAGAAGCTATGGAATTAGCTTCTGATTTTAGATTGAAAAATCAAGGACTCACGTATCTTGATAGAGTCTTCTGGAATCTTCCCGATGCAGCGTTGAACGAAGAAGCAATTTTTAGAAATGAAGCCAGATATTCTGCGCACGGCGCAATGTTAGTTAACACCGGCAAACACACGGCTCGTGCTGCGGCTGATAAATTTGTTGTTCAAGAAGAATCTACCAAAGATAATATTTGGTGGGGCGTTCACAACCGTCCGTATTCTTCCGAAAAATTTAACGCCCTCTTCGCAAGGCTTCAAGCGTGGGCGCAAGGTGAAGAACTGTTCGTGCAAGACTGCTACGCCGGCACTGATCCTGAATATAGAATGCCTGTCAGAATTATTACTGAAAAAGCCTGGCATAGTTTGTTCGCAAGAAATATGTTCATCACAACGGATAACAAAGATGAATTGAAAAAATTCGTTCCCGAATTTACCGTAATCTCCGTCCCCGGATTTAAAGTCGATCCTATTATTGACGGTACGCGCACGGAGACGGGTATCATCATCAATTTTGCAAACAGGCTGGCAATCATCGCAAACTCAGAATACGGCGGAGAAATTAAAAAATCAGTTTTTACTGTTTTAAATTATCTCTTAACGTTTAATGATGTTCTTCCGATGCACTGCTCTGCCAACGTTGGTAAAGCAGGAGACAGCGCTTTGTTCTTCGGTTTAAGCGGAACCGGTAAAACAACGCTTTCGGCAGATCCAAAAAGAAAATTAATCGGCGATGATGAACATGGCTGGAGCCGCAGCGGCGTTTTCAATTTTGAAGGCGGCTGTTATGCAAAAGTTATCGGACTTTCGGCTGAGAGCGAACCGGAAATTTATGCATGCACAAAAAAATTCGGAACGATTTTGGAAAATGTTACGTTCGATCCTGTTTCCAGAAAAATCGATTTGAATGACGACAGCATTACCGAAAATACAAGAGCGTCATATCCGCTTGAGTTTATCCCGAATATTGTTCCCGAAGGATATGCGCACACCCATCCGAAAAATATTATTTTTCTTACTTGCGATGCTTCCGGAGTTATGCCGCCAATTGCAAAACTTACACCCGAGCAGGCTCAATATCATTTTATAAGCGGATATACTTCAAAAATTGCCGGGACGGAAATTGGTTTGGGAATTGAGCCGCAAATAACTTTTTCAGCTTGTTTTGGCGCGCCGTTTATGGTACGGCATCCATTTAAATATGCCGAAATGTTAAAGGAAAGAATTCTGAAAAATCAATCTAATGTTTGGTTGGTAAATACCGGCTGGGTTGGCGGAAAATTTGGAATCGGAAAAAGGATCAGCATCCGGCACACCCGCAATTTACTTAATGCAGCGCTTGATGGAAATCTCGATTCAATTAAATACCGAAAAGATAAAATTTTCGGATTTGAAGTGCCGTTAACGTGTCCCGAAGTTCCTGAAGATGTTCTTGACCCGGCAAATGCATGGGGGAATAAAGAAGAATACTGGAAGAAATACGATGCGTTAGCAGCTCGGTTTATAGATAACTTCAAGCTCTTCAAAAAAGGGGTGAGCGATGAAGTTTATAACTCCGGTCCGAAGCGGTTATAAAATACAAAACGGAATCTATTGGAAATTGAGGTCTCACAAAGACCTCAATTTTTTTTATTAAAGGAACTAAGGATTTTCATTTTCAGTTTATGATGTAATGAAATATATTTTATTTGTACTCGTCGCCTTAGCGCTCATTTCCTGCCAAAGTAAATTTCCCGAAAAAGAATTTGTCGGCGAGAGTTCGGCGCAATTATTGGATCAGGATAGCGTCTCCGTAAATTTCCCGAAGGCGTATAGGGGAAAGATTTTGCTCGTTAGTTTCATTTTTACAAATTGCCCCGATATTTGTCCTCTTACCACGCACAACCTTCAACAGATCCAGCAGAAAGTTAAAAAGGAAAAGATACAGAATGTTGCATTCGCGGCAATCTCGTTTGATCCAAAACGTGATACGCCTTCAATCTTAAAAAATTTTGCCGAAGTGCGGAATCTTGATTTATCAAATTACAATTTATTCTCCGGCAAAAAAGAAAATATAACATCGTTGATGCAAGCGTTTCATATCGTTGCTATTGCCGGAGATACAACCCGCACGGATGACGGCGAACCGGTTTACTTTTTTACGCACACCGACCGTATAACTCTTGTTGATCAAGAGCAAAATATTAGAAAAAGTTATCGGGGAAGTGAAATCAATCTTGATGAAATTATTAATGATATAAAAAATTTGGAAGACTGACATGCTTTATTTTCTTTCACTGCTCATTTTCATTTCGCAACACACCACCGGTATCAGCGTGGAAAATCAATGGATACGCAGCGCGGGGAAGAGCATGAACACGGCGTTTTTTGCCGATGTCAAAAATATTTCGGAGAAGACCGATACGTTGTACAAAGTTGCTTCACCATTGGCGAAACTTGTTCAGGTGCATGAAACATTTGAAGAAGAGGGAATGATGGGAATGCGCGAAATTAAAGCCTTGGAAATTAAACCGGGTGAAACGCTTCACCTAAAACCGCGTTCGTATCATATTATGCTTATCAATTTGAAAAAAGAATTAAAAGAAAATGAAGTTGGAGAAGTGACATTATTCTTTAAAAAAGCCGGGGCGATAAAAGTAAAAGCCAAAGTAAAAAACATGATCGAGTGACGGGGAATGTTTTAACCTCGTTCGACTTTTTCTTGCAGCGCTTTCTGAACACAGTCCGGAACAAATTCACTTACATCGGCTTTGAATCTTGCTAATCCTCGAATGATTGTTGAGTTGAGGTATGTGTATTTTTCATTCGGCATAAGAAAAACCGTGGTGATATCGTCGGCAAGTTTTCTATTCATCAACGCCATCTGAAATTCAAATTCAAAATCCGAAACCGCACGAAGTCCGCGAATAATTGCGACAGCATTAACCAGATGCGCGTGCTCTACAATTAATCCGTTGAATGAATCAATCTTTACAGTGGGAAAATCTTTTAAACTTTCTCTTAACAGCGTTAACCGTTCCTCAACAGTAAACATCGGGTCTTTGGAAGGATTGACTGCAACGGTAACAATCACCTCGTGAAATAATTCGCAAGCGCGCCGAACAATATCAATGTGACCATTTGTAACCGGATCAAACGTTCCGGGGTAAACTGCAATTCTCTTCATCAACTTTCTCCGATAGGTTTGTAAAAAGTAAGTTCAGAAATCTTTTCTTTAAATATAGGGAAAGTGAAAATAAATTTCCTTAATTCCATTTTATTAATTAATTTTTCATACCTACAATAACGAGAAGCTCAATGAAAAAGAAACTTGGTTTACTGGTCGGACTTCTGCTCTTCGCGCTCATTCTCATCTTTTTTAATTTTGATACATCGAATCCGCAGGTAACCCGCATGGCGGCGGTTGCATTGCTGATGGCAATATGGTGGGTTACCGAAGCTATTCCGCTTGGCGCCACGTCTTTGCTGCCGTTGTTTCTCTTTCCTCTTCTCGGAATTCTTAACGGTGAACAGACTGCATCGACGTACATCAACTCGACCATATTTTTATTTCTTGGCGGATTTCTTATTGCGCTTGCAATGGAAAAATGGAATTTTCATAAACGCATTGCCATTGGAATTATTTCGTTTGTGGGGAACAGTCCGGAAAAAATCATTTTAGGTTTTTTGATGTCGTCATTTTTCATTTCGATGTGGATTTCGAATACCGCCACTGCGGTAATGATGCTGCCGATCGGTTTGGCAATTATCAGTCAACTTGAAGAAGAATTCCCGGAAGAGATCACGCATTCATTCTCGGCAGCGATATTGTTGAGCATCGCATACGGCGCGTCGTTGGGCGGTATAGCTACGTTGATCGGTACACCGCCGAACTTATCGCTCGCCCGAATTTTGCACATCATTTTCCCGAAGGCGCCCGAAATTGGCTTTGGGGCGTGGATGCAGCTTGCACTGCCGATTGCTGTTCTCCTCATGTCGGTTTGTTATCTTCTTTTTGTCAAAGTCTTTTTCAAAATTCATAAAGATTTAAAAGTTGATATTCAATTCATAAAAAATGAAAAACAAAAACTTGGTAAAATGAATTCGGAAGAAATTCTGATTGGAAGTATCTTTTTTACAACGGCAATATTATGGATTTTTAGAAGTGATTTGATCCTCGGATTCACTACCATCAGCGGGTGGTCAAATATTTTTCCGCATCCTGAATATTTTAACGATGGAGTTGTTGCCATTGCGATGGCTTCTCTTTTATTTGTACTGCCGGCAAAGAGTAAACCAAATTCATTTTTACTTGAGAAAGACGTCTTCGCCAAAATTCCTTGGGGAATCATCTTATTATTTGGCGGCGGTTTTGCAATGGCAAAAGGATTTGTTTCAAGCGGTCTATCGGAAAGCATCGGCAAATCGCTTACCTCTTTCGGCATCGCTTCACCCATTGTAATGATTATTATTATTGCGTTTGTTATGCAAGCTTTAACGGAATTCACATCCAACACGGCAACCGCCGAGATGGTATTGCCGATAACGGCTTCAATGGCGGTTGCAATGCACGTGCATCCGCTATTTTTTATGATTCCCGCAACGCTTTCAGCTTCGTTCGCATTTATGTTTCCCGTAGGCACACCACCGAATGCAGTGGTTTTCGGAAGTCAGCGGATAAAAATGGGAGAGATGGCAAAGGTTGGCGCCGTGTTAAATTTGATTAGTATTCCAACACTTCTACTCGCCATGTACTTTTTCGGGAAAATAGTTTTTAATATTGATTTGGCATCCTTTCCGGATTGGGCGCTTCCGATTGCGAAATAGATGGAAAATATTCTCTAAAAAAGGCGGTTTTAAAATTCATCATTTCAAAAAAAATTCGTAAATTTTGGTTGGAAATTAATTTTAATTATGATTTATGAAGTGTTTGCCTTAGAAACTTTAGATAAACGCTGAAAATTTCTTTAACAATTTGAAATATTGACTGTCTTACCTAAAAGAATGATGATTTTTAAGCTTGATTCAAAAAATCTTGCTTCCATCAACGGCATCATTTATTTATAAAGAATCCCCAACAATAATTTTATTATATAAAAGATTACGTTGGCGGCTTGCAAAACTTAATCCTTTATAACCCGGCAGTAATTTAGTTCGCCCCGAATAATGGCATCAAACCTTGATAAAGAAAATCCGAAACCCGATTGAGAACAGCTTCATAATTTGAAAATGAAAAGAATTATCTTTTTAAGATAAACTAAAAAAGGAATGAAATGGCTCCATTTAAAGTAAAAAGAGTTGGAATATTAACAGGAGGAGGCGACTGCCCCGGATTAAACGCAGTTATCCGCGGGGTAACAAAATCAGCTATTGATCACGGCATGTCCGTTGTCGGAATTATTGATGGTTTCGAAGGATTGGTCGAAGGGAAATCTAAAGAAATTTATAGATCGGACGTCTCCGGTATTTTAGCAATAGGCGGAACGATTCTGGGCTCATCAAATAAAGGCGATCCGTTCCATTTTCCCGTAGAAAAAAATGGGAAAATCGAAATTAAAGACCTTGGTGAAGAAGCGGTAAAGAACTACAAACTTTGGAAGCTTGATTGCCTCATCGGCATTGGCGGTGACGGTACAATGCACATCCTAAATAAATTATCAGATATGGGATTGAATTGCGTCGGTGTACCCAAAACGATTGATAATGATTTAGATTCAACTGATTTAACTTTTGGGCACGACTCTGCCGTGTATGTGGTCTCAAAAGCGCTTGACAGATTGCACACAACCGCTTCGTCTCATCACAGAGTTATTGTTGTTGAGGTTATGGGCAGATACGCCGGTTGGATTGCGCTGCACGGCGGTTTAGCCGGTGGAGCTGATATTATTCTCATTCCCGAAATTCCGTTTGATTGGGAAAAAGTTTACGAAAAAATCAGACAGCGTGAAATGCAAGGGAAAAAATTCAGTTTGGTATGTGTTTCCGAAGGAGCGAAAGCTAAAGATGGAGACATTGTTTTAAAAGGACATGATATCAAACGTACTGATCCAAAACAGCTTGGCGGTATTGCGGAGCTTGTTGCTAAAAATATTGAAGAAAATACAGGACGTGAAACGAGGGTTACTGTACTTGGACACGTGCAGCGAGGTGGTACTCCAACCCCATACGATAGAATTCTTTCAACTAAGTTCGGCGCGTTTGCCATTGATCTGGTTGCAAGAGGTAAATTTGGGAGAATGGTTTCTCTTAGAGGTAACGAAATAAAAAACGTTAAAATAAAAGATGCGATTTCTCAGCAGAAATTGGTTCAACCAAAGACCCAAGCCCTTATTGCCGCCCGCGCGGTAGGAATTTCTTTTGGAGATTAGTAGAAATTAATTGATTTTTAATCCGGTCACTACTATATTTGTATCACAATTTTCAAATTAATTGAAAATACGGGGTCATAGCTCAGTTGGTTAGAGCGCCTGCCTGTCACGCAGGAGGTCGCGAGTTCGAGCCTCGTTGACCCCGCCAAATTAAAGCCTTGTAAGTGTTGAACTTACAGGGCTTTTGTGTTTTAGGAAATTAAAATGAGAATGTTATTTAGGGATTGACCAAAAAGTAATTATTCTCAATAATCCGCGGTTTCAACCGTTTTTTATACTTATAAGTCAACCCTTATTTGAAATTTGATTCCCACTTTTATCGCCAAAGTTGGATTGCTGCTTAAATTCTGACCATTTTTAATGAATATTTGGTTAAGCTTACTATCTTGTAGCGGTTTACAATAGAATTGTTCGAATCTATTATCTCGAGCGTTTGATTGTTCGCATCATATTTCCACGTCCCTTCATCAAAATAATGAGCATCATTTGGAGCTAAAACTAAATAAGCACACTTACCACTATCTTTGAAATTATAAATTTGTCTAAATCTTGATACTGGAAATTCTTTGTAATCATTAGGACGAAATAGCCGAACGGAATCAATTTCTTCTTCATCCGATCTCACCCAGTGATTTTTTAATAAATCCGTTGAAATATTATTTGCATTCACATTTGTAACCACATTTTCACTTTTATGGCAGCTTATAAATGTAAATACCAGAACACCAAGAATGATAAATGATCTTAACATATCTTCACCTCTTTGATTATTATTTGTTTGTCCTGTTATGCCCAATATAACCCTAAATATCTTCAATCTAAATTTCCGAAGGAATACGAAAAACAAATGTTGTTCCATTTTCAACTTTACTTTCCGCCCAAATTTTTCCATTATGCATTTTTACCATTTCGTAACAGAGTCCTAATCCCAAACCGGTTCCCCCTTCGTTTCCTGTTCCTTTGGTGGAAGTAACTTTGCCGGAGATAAAAATATTTTCCAAGAGATCGCGGTTCATTCCAACTCCGGTATCAGAAACAGATATTTCCACATAGTTCGAAATCTGTGCTGAAGCGAGCACAACTTTTCCCCCTTGAAGTGTAAATTTTATTGCGTTCGATACGAGGTTACGGATAATTGTTTGTAACATGTTTCTATCTGCTTTTAGCAATGTTTTACCGTCAATGTTGTTTTCAACCGATATATTTTTGTTGCTCGCTATTTGTGACAAAAGATTTATGGTCGGGAGAAGTTCCTGGCGAAGATTAAAAACATCCGGGCTGAAAATCATTTTCCCGGTTTGGATGCGCGACCAAATGAGCAGGTTATCTAAAAGTGCATAAGCGTTTTTACTTAGTTCGTAAATGTTTTTTATAAATAATATTTTTTCCGACTCGGACAAACGGTCGTACTCTGTTGTAAGCATTTCCGAATATCCAAGCAATCCTTGAAACGGACTTTTAAGATCGTGGGCGATGATTGAGAAAAACCGATCTCTTGTTGCGTTCAGCTCTTTCAGTTCTTCATTTATTTTTTTTATTTTTTGTTCGGATGACTTTCGCTCGGTGATATCTCTATCTATACCTCGATAACTAATACACTCGCCGGATGAATTGAAAATAGGGAGAGCATTCGTTTCTAAAATTACGGTATTTCCGTTTTTATCAAGATTGATATTTTCGATACCGCTAAAAACTTGTGGAGTGTTCATTGCAGCTTCAAATGCCGCCCCGAGTCTTTCGGCTTCTTCCGGCGGCATAAAATCAAATGGCGTTTTTCCAATTATTTCTTCAGACTCATATCCCAAAATATCTTTTGATCTCGGATTAGAGTAAATATACTTTCCCTCTTTATCAATTTCCCAAATCCAATCGCTTATATTTTCTGCAAGGGAGCGGAATTTATCTTCACTTTTTCGAAGAGTTTCTTCAATTCTTTTTTGATCGGTTATATCGCGATTAGTGCCCCGTCTTCCTAACCATTTCCCATCGGAGCCGGAGACTGATTGGCAGGTATGGCTTATCCAGCGTTCTTCATTTGAACGGGTAATTATCCTAAAATCTAATCTTCTTACTTCGCAGTTCTCCGTCATTACCCCATCTAAATGATGACGAAAATAAGAACGATCTTGCGGATGAATAATAGCTGTGAGCAGGTGCGGATCATCAAGAAATTCATCGGCTTTATACCTCGTTATTCTTTCGCACGATGGAGAAATGTAGATGTATCTTCCATCCGGTCCGAGCCAATATTCCCAATCATACGTAAAATCGGCTACCGTTCGATATTTTTCTTTGCTTTCATTCAGTTTTATTTCCGCCTGTTTTCGTTCGGAGATTTCTTTATAAAGGCGGAGTAAAGTGTCCCGCAAACTTCGCATATTTAAGAAGGTTAAAAATCCAACCGAAGACATAAGCATGATGAGCAAACAGGCAATATTCACATATTCTCTCCCTTCTTCACCAAAAGAAAGGAGCGGCTGATATAGATTTAATTTGTACAGAATGAGCAGCAGCAAATAGTAAAGAACAATTCCGCTTGTCATCCACAATGAGTAAATAGGAGTGAGTAAAGTTCCGGCGATGGTAATCGTCCAGATATTAAGTATCCATGCAGGCGAGTAGATACCGTCAAACACCCAAGCGGCTGCGGAAATGCCGACAAAATTTGTCCATACATAAATGCTGATGCTTGATTTGATATGGCCATTTTTTGCATGCCGCCAACAGAAAAGTGAAAGAGGGATAAACACGAACGGGAATGCTGCTTCAACGTGAGTAGTTGTGTGGTTTGATAATCCAAGCGGTTCCATCAACATGAAAACAATTACCAGAACGACTACAATGATAGTACTGATAACCATCAACGTATTGAAAAGTCGTCCAAGGCGGAAGTCTTCATCATTGTCGGCTTTAACATCAATCAATGTTTGCCAACGCGAGCTATACCAGGTCTGTTTGTTACCGGATACCGACATTTGCGAACCTCCAGATATTAAAAATTATTTTATAATTTTTATGAACGCACAGAAAATTTTGAACTTGAATGAGAAATAGATTTCAGGATACACCGGAAGAAAAGAGAGATTATCCGGCGGAACTGGGGACAGAAAAAGGGGAGATGGAAGTCCCGATTCCAAACAATTCTATCTTTTCTCATTTATTTCTCTTATAAATAAATGATACTTCAATTATTTTTAATCGAACTTTTACAATATATATTTTTCTCTTTGTAATGTCAAGAATAATTTGGCAATAACGCCCTCCGCAACGATTTATTTAAATTCTTCTTGACAGACGTCGGCATTTTATATAATTTTGCAAACGTTATCGCAAACGTTTGCAAAAAATATGAAACAACACATAACCATAACCGATATAGCAAAAAAATTAGGCATTTCCGCTTCAACGGTCTCGCGCGCGTTGAGCGATCATCCCGATATTAAAACGGAAACTAAAAAGTTAGTTCAAGACCTTGCGGAGGAATTTTACTACAAACCAAACTCGATAGCGCAAAGTTTAAAAAACAAGCGAACCACAATCATCGGAGTGATCGTTCCTGAAATAAAACATGATTTCTTCTCTTCCGCAATTAGCGGTATTGAAGAAGTTGCCTATCATTCGGGCTTTACAATAATTGTCTGCCAATCCAACGAAGATTTTGAAAGAGAAGTGATAAACACGAACTCGCTTATCCAGCAGCGGGTTGCAGGCATCGCAGCTTCCATCTCGCAGAATACAAAAACCGGCGAGCATTTTCAGAGTGTGATCAATCGCGGAATTCCTCTCGTTTTTTTTGACCGCGCTTGCAGCGATGTTGCGGTGAGTAAAGTTATTATTGATGATGCTAAAAGCGCGTTCGATGCAGTCTCGCATCTCACCGGAAAGGGATACAAAAAAATTGCACACTTTACCGGTCCCGAAGATTTGGGCATTTGCAAACTTCGCTTGCAAGGCTATACCGAAGCTTTGAAAGCTGCAAATATTCCTTTGCAAAATAACTTGATCAAGTATGGAGGACTGCACGAAACCGACGGCTACAACGCAATGGATAGCTTACTTGCCGAACAAAATATTCCCGATGCAATCTTCGCGGTAAATGATCCGGTGGCAGTTGGAGCGTTTCAGAGAATTAAAGAAACCGGATTGAAAATTCCCGATGACATTGGCATCGTTGGATTCTCGAACAATAAAATCACCGCGCTCGTTGATCCTCCGATGACAACCGTGGATCAGCCTTCATTTGAAATGGGAAAACGCGCTGCCGAAATATTAATTGAAATGATAGAAAATGAAAAAATCCCCGCAAAACCACAAACGGTTGTGCTGGAAGCTAAATTAATTGTAAGAAGTTCAACATGAGAAATGCAATTTTTTTATTGAGGTTTGCAAACGTTTGCGGGAAAGGATTTTTTACATCGGTTGCCGGTGAAAGCACAATAAAAGTTTTCATGTTCATAAGTACGAATAACAAAGTTACATCTGGAATAATCAACTAAGAGGAAAGTATGCAGGCTATAGGACTCTCGTTTATTGATTGGGTAATTATTTTTATTTATTTCGCGTTTGTCATCGGTATCGGATGGTATCTGAGAAGGTTCACCAAAAGCCAGGAAGATTTCTTCCTTGCCGGAAGAAAAAATTCTTCTTGGGTGGCGGGGATTGCTTTTCTTTCTGCAAATCTCGGCGCTCTTGAGCTTCTGGGAATGACGGGCAATACGTTTAAGTACGGAATGTACGTCGCTCATTTTTATTGGATCGGCGCAATACCGGCGATGCTTTTTCTCGGTATTTATATGATGCCGTTTTATTACAGCAGTAAAATAAATTCAATCCCCGGTTACTTAAAACTCCGCTTTGATGAAAAAACCCGTGTGCTGAATGGAATCGCTTTCGCCTTAATGACGCTGCTCGTCTCCGGAATAAATCTTTACGCCATGGCGTTGGTTCTACATACTTTCTTAGGTTGGAATTGGGACGTTAGTATGTGGGCTTCCGCGCTAACGGTTGCAGTGTATGTAGGGTTAAGCGGATTAATGTCAGCCATCTTTACCGAGATCATTCAATTTTTCCTTATCTGGTTTGGATTGTTTCTCATTTCAATTTTAGGAATAATTGAAATTGGAAGTCTCCACGAAATTATTGCACGGATAAATCAATACAGCGCTCAGACTTCATTTACAACGCTCTGGTCAACGTCATCCAACCCGATGCAAAACGGAATGTTCATCCACTGGGGCGGCATCGTTCTTGGACTTGGCTTCGTACTTTCCTTCGGATATTGGACGACCGACTTTCTTGTTATTCAACGGGCTTTTTCCGCAAAGGATTTGCGCTCCGCCAGAATGACTCCGATCCTCGCTTCATTTTTTAAAATGGCGCTTCCGTTTATCGTAATTGTTGCCGGATTAATTGCCATCGCACTTTCAAATGATCCGAAAAGCGGGTTCTCTTTATTGCGGGATGGCGGACAAATAAATTATGATTCCGCGCTGCCGCTGCTTATCGCTCGTTATTATCCGTCGGGACTTGTCGGGCTTGGCGTTACAGCGCTACTTGCCGGGTTTATGGCAGGGCAGGCGGGAAACGTGAGCGCGTTCAACACCGTTTGGACGTACGATATTTACAAAGCCGTTTTAAATAGAAAAGCTACCGACGCGCATCTCCTTTGGATGGGACGCGTTTCAACCCTCGTCGGTGTTGGCATTTCTCTTATCACTGCGTACTGGGCAAAAAGTTTTCCAAGCATAATGGATTACATGCAGGCAATTTTTTCATGGGTGAATGCGCCGCTGTTCGCCACAATGCTTCTCGGTATGTTCGTTTGGTGGATTACTCCGAACGGCGCTTTCTGGGGATTAGTTACAGGAATGGCCTCTTCGTTCACACTGTATCTTGCTGTAAAATTTGCATGGATAAACGAAAGTGTCATTACGCTTTCAAGCGTGCGGAGCGACATGGCTACAAACTTTTGGCGCGCCTGGTGGGCGTGGCTTATCTGCGCTGTTGTTACCGTGGTAATAAGTTTAATTACTAAAAGAAAATCGAAGGAAGAATTAGTCGGACTGGTGAAAGGATTGACGAAGGAAAATCACGATCAAACCGTTCCCTTTATAAAGAAGCCTGAATTTTTCGCGCTCATTTCGCTCATCATTTTAATCATTCTTAATATAATTTTTTGGTAGAAGGAGAAGAACATGTTGGAAAATAAAATGAAACCTATCTGGTTTTTTGTCGGACTCATCCTTCTGGTGATGGGAGGAATAATTCTGTTAAATGGAATTTATCTCCTCTTCAATCCGTCGGAAAGGGTAACTGCGCTCAGCGAAACGCATCCCGATATTTGGTGGGGCGCATTAATGGCGGTGTTCGGCGGGTTGATGTATTTCAAAACAAGAAAACAATCAGTGTGAAGATTCTATGATTCAAGTTGAAAAAATAGAAAAAAAATTTAGAGAATTATTTGGCGATGAACCGCTGCTTGTCCGTTCGCCGGGAAGAATGAATTTGATTGGTGAACACACCGATTACAACATGGGATTCGTTCTGCCGGCGGCAATTGATAAAGCCGTTTACTTTGCCATCGCACCACGGAGTGATAAAAAATGTAAACTTTTTGCGGCGGATTTAAACGATGAATTTGATTTCTCTTTGACTAATCAGGTTAAATCGGAAAAAGGCTGGCCAAATTATTTGATGGGCGTTGTCGATCAATTGCAAAAAAGCGGATATGAAGTTGGAGGCTTCAATTGTGTCTTTGGCGGCGATATACCGATTGGCGCAGGACTTTCTTCTTCGGCGGCTATTGAAGCGGGTTTGGCTTTTTCATTAAATAAACTTTTCAATCTTCAAATTGATAAAATGTCGCTTGTAAAGTTGGCGCAAAAAGCGGAGAATGAATTTGTTGGTGTGAATTGCGGAATTATGGATCAGTTCATCAACATTTTTGGCGAATGCGGAAACGCGCTCAAGATTGATTGCCGCTCACTTGAGTATGAATTGATTCCTTTTGATTATGAAAATATTGCAATCGTTTTTTTCAATACAAATGTTTCGCACTCGCTCGCGTCGTCGGAATATAATTTGCGGCGGATGGAATGCGCACGCGGAGTGGAAATTATCAGAAAAGAATATTCGTTCGTAAATAGCCTGCGCGATGTTTCTCACGAGTTGCTGGATGCTTTCAAATCAAAAATGGAATCCGTAACCTACCAACGATGCAAATACGCCATTGAAGAAAATGAAAGATTGCTGAAAGGCTGCGAAACTTTAAAGGTGCACGACTTGGCAGCTTTTGGAAAATTGATGTACCAAACGCATGAAGGATTGAGCCGCGATTACGAAGTAAGCTGCGAAGAGCTTGATTTTCTTGTTGAGCAAACGAAAAATATTTCGGCGGTATTTGGGTCCAGAATGATGGGCGGCGGTTTCGGCGGATGCACAATCAATTTAATCGAAAATGAATCTGTTGAACCGGTTACAAAATTAATTTCAGAAAAGTATAAACAAAAATTTAACCGCGAAGCGACGGTTTATATAACCAGAAGCAGCGCGGGAACCAATATTATCAACGCGAAACAACATGCAGCAGTTTGATAATAAACAATATCCTCATAGAAGAAAGAACATTCTCACCGGTGAATGGGTGTTGGTTTCACCACAGCGGACCGCGCGTCCGTGGCAGGGTGAACTCTCTTCAGTTGAAGAAATCAAGCGCGTTGAATATGATCCCGATTGTTATTTGTGCCCCGGAAATAAACGGGCAAACGGAGATGTTAATCCCGATTATAGAAGCAATTTTGTTTTTACAAATGATTTTTCGTCAATATTAGAAAACATTCCAACCCGCGTACAGAATGTGAATGGGTTGTTGGTTACGCGGAATGAATCCGGAATTTGCCGGGTCGTAAATTTTTCGCCGCGCCATGATCTAACGCTTGCTGAAATGCCGGAAGAAGAAATTCAAACGGTTATTGAAACATGGAAAACTGAATATGAAAATTTGAGCTTTCATCCGAAAATAAAACATGTTCAGATTTTTGAAAATAAAGGAGCGATGATGGGGAACAGTAATCCTCATCCCCATTGCCAAATATGGGCGCAGGAAAGCATACCCACCGAGCCGGCAAAAGAGTTAAAACAGTTTGCGTCATATTACAAAAAAAATAGGCGCACTATTTTAAGCGATTATCTGAAGCTCGAGCGCAAGTTGAAAGAACGAATCGTTTTTGAAAATCCGTTGTTCGCAGTTGTTGTTCCGTTTTGGGCTACCTGGCCCTACGAAACGATGATCATTCCAAAAAAGAAATATGCAAGTCTGCTGGATTTTAAGTCGGCGGAAATTAAAGCTTTTGCGAACGCAATTAGCGTTATCACTATTAAGTACGATAATCTTTTTAAAACCTCATTTCCATATTCATCCGGCATTCATCAAATGCCGACAGACGGGAAACCGCACGATGAATGGCATTTCCACATGCACTTCTTTCCGCCGTTGTTGCGCTCCACAAGCATAAAAAAATATATGGTTGGATACGAAATGCTGGCGGAACCGCAAAGAGATGTAACGCCGGAAGCAAGCGCTAAAATACTGCGCGAACTTCCATTGAGTCATTACAAAAAGCAAAAGCAGAGTTCAAAAGATGTTTGAAATTTCAAGAACATCTAAATCTTATTTCAATCGCGTAGCGCGGTTTGGCTCATTTATAGTGCTGCTGACGCCGGTTATCTTTCCGCAAAATCACCCACGAAATTATTTTGATACGCTCGCCGTAATTGGAAATAAAGTGATCTCAACAACTGAGTTTCAAAAATATTATAAGGATAAATTACTGCGCGTCGGGTTGACCGATAACGGCGATACACGTTTAAAGTATTTGCAGAATTTAATTGATGATGAAGTTTTGATTACCGACGCTAAAAAGAAAGGACTCGATAAATCGAAATCCGCTTTGATTGAATACGAAAGAATTTACACACAAGAATTGCTCAACCTCTTTTCAGAAAAAATTATTGAACCGTCGATATCTATTCCGGAAGATGATATTAGAAACATGTATCTGAAGATGAATACGAAAATTAAGGTGCGTCATCTTTATGCCGGCTCTAAGGAGGAAGCTGAAAAACTTTATACCGAACTTAAAAGCGGAAAAACATTTGAAGAACTTGCCGCTGTAGTTTTTCACGATGAAAAGTTGATGAAGAGCGGCGGCGATTTAGGTTACATCTCTGTTGATGAGATGGATCCGAATTTTGAAGATGCCGCCTTTTCATTGAACGTTGGCGAAATATCTCAACCGGTAAAAACCGTTACCGGATACAGTATCATCAAAGTTGAAGATAGAAAGCAAAATCCATTTGTAGTTGAAAGTGAATATTTAAAAGCGCACGACCGAATTAAAGCTTTCGTCCGCAAACGCAAGTATGAAGAAGCAGCTAAAAAATTTACTTACAGACAGAAGGAAGAACTTCAGATTAAATTTAACAAAAACTTATTGAAAGAAATTTATTCTTCGCTTCAATCGGCAAAGGAGAAAAATCTTTCTGAACCTACTTCTTCGTTTTACCAAAAAAATAGAAATGCAATTCTAACAACAACAGTAGCGGGCAATTGGAATATTAAAAGAGTTGTTTCCGAATTGCGAACCACTCCCGAAGAGCAGAGAAAATGGATTCACTCGGTAACGGATCTGGAAGATTTTATTTCCGGATTGATCATCAGAAAAAATATGATGAGGAAGGCGATCGCAATCGGATTGGATACATCGGCAATGCTTAAAGACAAAGTTGACTTCAACTTCAATACCTATTTGCTGCGGCAAAATGAGAATCAGTTACGCGCAACGCTCATCATTCCGAAAGATTCAATTAAAATGTATTACACGCAGAATAGCGACAGATTTATGAAAGAAGCGGAAGTGAGATTGAGTTCAGTTCTTGTTGATACTAAATCGCTCGCGGATTCAATTACCATTCTATTATCCGGCGGAACATCATTTGAAAAAATTGCAAAAGAAAATTCGATTCAAACAGTAACGGCAAAAAATGGTGGTGATATGGGATTCTTCCGGCGCGATGATTTGGGAAATCTCCGCGATAAAGTATCTGAATTAAAACCTGGCGAGTGGCTTGGACCGGTGAGCGACGACGGAAAATATCTTTTTCTGAAATGTACTGAATTAAAAAATTCCGGCATTCGGAATTTTTCCGAAGTGAGCGGCGAAATTGAGCAGACGTTAATGACGCTGCAATGGAATAAGTTCAGAACGGAATATGTCACTTCACTTAAAAAAGAAATTCATGTTCACGTGTTCCCGGAAAAATTACATGCGTTAAACTTATTAACAAGAACTGATCATCCATGAAAAAAGCATTTAGAAATATTGGCTTAGCGATTTATTTTCTCTCGTTTCATTTTATCCTTGCGCAAAACACTGGCAAGATAACCGGCAAAGTAACCGATGGAAAAACCGGCGAAGCATTAATCGGTGTGAGCATTCTTGTTGAAGGAACCGGCTTTGGAGCAGCGACAGACCTTACCGGCGAATATATAATTGTAAATGTTCCGCCGAAAACTTACTCGGTGATTGCGAAGTCAATCGGCTATGCAAACCTGCTTACTAAAAATGTTCAGGTGAATGCCGGCTTAACTACGCGAATTGATTTTCATATTACGCAAACGGAAGTTACGCTTAATCATGAAGTGATTGTTACTGCAAAGGCTCCGCTTGTTGTAAAAGATATGACCTCAACCGAAGCAAGAATTACCGCGAATGAAATTAAAGAACTTCCGTTGCAAAACATGATGCAGTTGATAACCCAGCAAGTGGGCGTAAGTAAAGGCTCGGATGGAGGTATTCATATTCGCGGCGGAAGGTCGAGCGAGATTTCTTATTTAGTAAACGGCGTAAGTATTACCGATGATTTTAACCGCACACAAGCGCTTGCGGTTGAAACCGGATCAATTCAGGAATTAAAAGTTATCAGCGGAACGTTCAACGCGGAATACGGTAACGCGATGAGCGGCGTTGTAAATATTGTAACTAAGTCCGGCAGCGAACGGTTGACAGGTGATCTTGAATTTTGGAGCGGTGATTATATTAGCAACCACACTGATATTTATCAGCATATCAACACTGTTAGTCCGGCAGCAAACTATAATTTTCAAGGTTCTGTAAATGGTCCGATCATTCCGGAAAAATTATCATTCTTTCTTTCAGGTAGAAGATTTTATGACGGCGGATATCTCTTCGGACAAAATAAATATAATCCGCAAGGACGCGCAAAATTAGTTGACGGTGTGTTGGTTCCAAATCCCGGTGACAATACTTTTGTATCGATGAACGCAAATGGTAAATGGAGCGGACAGGCAACACTCGATTGGAAGATAGCAAGCGATTTCCGTTTTAAACTTGACGCCTTCGGAAGCACAGAATCAAACCGGTATTATAACCACTTGTATCAATGGAATCCTTACGGCGTAAGTACCGCAAGGGCAAACGGGTACAGTGTCTTCGGCGCTTTAACGCATGTTCTTTTTCTCAACACGTTTCAAGAAGTAACATTCGCTTATAAAGAAAATCGATATAACACCCATCTTTATGAAAATCTTTTTGATACGCGTTATGTTTCTCCCGATTCCGCAAACATCGCCGGGTATCATTTTTTAACTGCCGGAACCGACCTCAATCATTTTGATAGAAGCACAAAAAGCACAACTGTGAAATGGGATATTACCAGCCAGATCGATAATGTAAATCTTGCCAAAGCCGGAGTGCAAGCGCAGTTTGATAAATTGAATTACGAAAACATAACATTGATTCCCGCCCTTGATGCAAGCGGGCAGCAGATCGTTCCCTTTGTTCCGGCAATTCCGAAAACGGATTCGCCGCAGCATGATAAATTTGAAAGACATCCGTTCAGCTTCAGCGCCTACATTCAAAACAAAATTGAATTTTCCAGCGTGATTATTAACGTTGGACTCCGCTTCGATTTATTTAATCCGAATAGAGAAATTCCGGTGGACGCTTCCGATCCCGACATATTTAATCCTTTTAAAATGGAAAATATTTACCGCGATGCAAACAGCGACGGGAAGATCAGTCTGGATGAACAGATTGACGCAAATAAATTATCGGTTGCCGAGCGCGAAAAATATTGGTATAAAAAAACAACAGTGAAAACCGGATTGAGTCCCCGCTTTGGAATTTCCTATCCGATAACCGATCAAGGAATTATCCGATTTTCATTCGGCATCTTTCAACAGATTCCCGACTACAGCCAATTATATATCGGAGATCAATTTAAGCTGACTTCAACACAGGGCATTCAAGGATCGTTTGGAAATAATGATCTTAAACCGCAGCGTACAACAATTTATGAAATCGGATTGCAGCAGCAATTCACGGAAAACATTGCGGTTGATGTTACGGCGTATTACCGCGACATCAGAGATTGGATTTCTTCAAGCCAGCCGATTCCAACTTTTGTTGCGGGTATTTCTTATTCAAAAAGAATCAACCGCGATTTTGCCAACGCGCGCGGCGTTACGCTCTCAGTTAAAAAACGACTCGCGGATTATTTTTCTTTCGGAGTTGATTATACGTTTCAAATTGCCGAAGGAACAAATTCTTCACCCGAACAGGAATTTTATTCTCAGCAAAACGGCGCCGAGCCGACACGCTATTTAACGCCGTTAGATTGGGATCAAACGCATACTTTAAATGCAAATGTTTATACCGGCGGAGATGATTGGGGAGTGAGTTTGGTCGGTTCGCTCAGCACCGGACAACCGTACACACCGGTTGTAACAGCCGGCGCGTATTCAGGAAGAAATATTATTATAGGTCTTGCAAACAACAGCCGGCGCAAACCGATACTCACAAATCTTGATATGCAGATTCATAAAGATTTTGCAATTCTTCCCAGTTATGATGTTCAAGTTTTCTTAAAAGTTTTCAATCTGCTGGATTCAAAAAATCCGGTAACGGTTTTTGGCGATACCGGAAAACCCGATCTTACGCTACAGCAGCAAACGGTAACCGATTATGATCCATCGTGGTTTGTTTACCCGAATTTTTACAGCGCTCCCAGAAGCATTTTTCTCGGAACAAAAATATCATTTACAAATTGATTGGTATTGGAATGCTCAAAATAAAATTTTACTCTTTTATGATGATGTTACTAATCGGCGCGGCTTTGCGCGGTCAGGTGCTTGATTATACGCCGTCCGATTTTAGAGGCGATCCGAATTACCGGAGATTTTCCAATATCGACGGCAATAATATTCGAGCGACAATTTTCAATTCCGGCTATAGCGGTAATCCGAACGGACAAGCAAATTACTTCAGCTACGAATGGCCTAAAAACACCGGAAGAATTTACATCGCTCTCATTTCATTTTGGGCTTCCGGCGAAGTGAAAGACAATACCGGAAAAACAATTCATCTTGTTGAAATGCCGGTGTATAAATCCGATCCTTCGGGAAACACGTGGAACTTTGAACCGGTGCGTGGTTTCATCAATCCGCAGCAGTTGGAAATTGCGCGAAGCGATAATAAAAATTCATGGCCTCAAGATTATCAAGGCGGATGGCGCAACAAGCGCACCGATCCAAAAGACCCCGGCTGGCCCGGCTCGTGGGACGGCTACTTCGGAAAAAATATTTTTAACGCCGATCAAGAATTATATTTTGTTACTTCGGATGATCGTTACAAACGCTATCCATACACGCCGGATACAACGGATTTATCGCGCGGCGGACTCGGCTACATTGTTGATGTTCGAACCATGGCATGGTCTCAAGTATTGATTAACGATGTGGTTTTCTTCATTCATGATGTTTTAAATGACGGAACAAAAGCGATTGATAAAGCATCGTTCATGATGTTCGTCGCAGATTATGTCGGCGGTGTTGGTCCAAACAATTATCCCTATGTTGATTTAACAACTGCGATAACTTTTTTAACCAGCGCGGATAGAAAAGGAAGTTCCGCATTCGGTACTGATCCTGTCGGTGTAGCTGCAGTAAAATATATTGAAACGCCCGGCAACAGTGTTGACGGTATCGATAACGATGGTGACTCGGATGATTTTCCAAATCTCCTTGCGCAGACAAATTCACCGGCTGATTCTGTGTGTCCTCATTTTGTCGATCAAGATTTTCAAAGCCGCTTTCTAAAACCGGGAGATAAAATTGTTTTAATTCAACCGAACACATTCGACAGAATTATTTCTACTTATCCCGTTGGCGGAGGAACCGTTTCAAGTTTGGGTAAAGATTACGTTCTTCCGGCAAGTGGTATTACTCTTGCCGAGGATACTGTTGCAAACGGTTACGATGATAATTTTAACGGATTGATTGACGAGCGTGCTTCAATTCATTTAAACCATGTAAACCAATATACCGGAGTAGTAAAGCCGGTTCGTTTTATAAATTATTTTTCTTTTGCGGTTGGCGATACGGTTAAACGCGGATTTATTGTTCCGGGAAATGATGCAGCTTGGAATTACAAAAATGTTGCTCCGATGATTGATGAATCGCGCGACGATGAATTTGATAATGATAACGATTGGGATTTTGTTCTTGATGATGTTGGTTTGGACGGCATTCCGCATAGCTACGACGTTGGTGAAGGAGACGGTAAAGCGACGTCCGGTGTGAACACCGAATTCCCCGGTGAACCAAATATTGATAAGACCGATGTCGGCGAATCCGATCAATTAGGCGTTACAAGCGCAGTGCAAATTCCCGTCGGCTCACTAAATTTTTCAACCGCGGCGGATCAAGGGCTTTGGGATTTACTGATGGTTCCGGGAAATATTAATCTTATTAGAGGCATTGGCGATTATGATGTTTTTGTTTCCTCCGGATTTTTCCCGCTGCTTCCCGGTCAGCGGCAGCGGATGGCTGTTTCAATTGCAATTGCCGGAGGCGGAAAAACAAAAGACGACGATATTACTAGCGTCGCGGCAAAAATGCATCAAGCGGATTTAGCGTATCAAGCAGATTATCAATTTGCTTCCGCGCCGCAGCAAGTTACCGTTACCGCAGTTCCCGGCGATAAAAAAGTTACACTGTATTGGGATGATTTTGCGGAAAAATCTTTTGACCGTTACATCAATAAAATCGGAGGGAACGGACGCAACTTTGAAGGCTACCGCGTTTACCGCGCTACAGATGCGGCTTTCCTCGATGCTAAAGTTATCACCGACGGTTTTGGTGTGAAAACACTTTTGAGTCCGACAGATCAATCGGATTTAATTGACGGCGTAAAAGGTTTCAGCGATGTTGACATCAACGGAGTAAAATTTTGGCTTGGTGATGAATCCGGTTTGAAACATACGTTTATTGATAACGACGTTGTGAATGGGCAAAGATATTTTTATGCGGTTACCGCGTACAACTTTGGTTACCCCGCCGCTAATATTGCTCCGGCAGAAACGCCGATCCAAGTTAGTGTTTCGCTGGATGGAAAAATTACTCACGGAATAAATGTAGCGGTTGTAAGACCAACGGCGGAAGCAGCCGGATATTTACCGCCGGAAATAAACTCCTTCTCTCATGTAGCAGGCGGCGCAAGCGGAAAAATCGGAATTCAAATTGTTGATCCGTTGGCAATAAAAAATGACAACGAATATGAAATCACTTTTACCGATACAACGTACAAAGTGAATAACAAAGATTTCACCACAACTCAATCATTCACTTTAAAAAATAGTACAAACAATGCGGCGCTGCTGGAGAAAGATACGGTTTTAATCAACGGCGCCGAGCTTCCGGTAACCGACGGTTTCCGGCTGAACTTTACAAATGTGCAAACGATTTCACTAAACAACAGCGCGACCGGCTGGAATAATAAAGACGCCTATTCATTCGATTTCGATCCGGTTACATTATTAACGGTAAATGGATTTAAGAGTCCGAATGATTATGAAATTATTTTCGGCGATGTTGGGCTCGGCACCTCAAAAGATACCGCAATCTCTTTTATAAAATTTCCTTCTAAAGCGGTAAACTTTAAACTCATTAACCTAACACAGAATAAAGAAATTCCTTTTGCCTTTAGTGAAGCTGATGGAAACGACGGCAAGTTCAGCATCAATCCCGCAAACGCAAATTTAGCCGATGCAATTTATTTTCTTGAACCGAACAAAAACGGCAAGCTGCAATTTACCTGGCAGGTGGTTTTAAATATCCGGCAGGGAAGTAGAATTCCGCAAGCCGGTGATACTTTAAAAATTACTTTGTACAAACCGTTTCTTTCATACGATACATACATGTTCAAAGTGAAAGCGTCAACCATCTCACCGGAAAAAGCAAAAGGCGATCTCGCAAGTATCAGAGTGGTTCCCAACCCGTATATAGCGGCTGAAACGTGGGAACCGCGAAATACTTTTTCAAGCGGAAGAGGACCGCGCGAAATCCATTTTATCAATTTACCAAAGCAATGCACAATCCGTATTTATAATGTGAGCGGAGCTTTGGTGAAAAAAATTGATCACGATGCTTTGAACGAAAACGGTACGGAAATTTGGGACGTGCTGAGCGATGAAAAGTTTGAAATATCGTACGGCGTTTATGTCTATCATGTTGAAGCGCCCGGTGTTGGGCAGAAAACCGGAACGTTCGCAATCATCAAATAAAATTTGAACAGAGATGAAAATGAATAATAAAAAATTGACGATCATCATGCTAAAGCTTTTCTGCTTGTGGATGTTTACACAGCCGTTGTTTGCGCAAGCTGTGAATAAAGTTGGAACCGCGGGAGCCGCGTTTTTACGAATTCCCGTTGGCGCCCAGGCAATCGGAATGGGAAATGCATACGTATCAATGATGAACGACGCCTCCGGTTTGTACTGGAATCCCGCAGTCATTTCATCCGTAAAAGAAAAAACGCTGTTAGTTGATCACGCACTTTGGCTTCCCGGAATTTATTTTGATTTTGTTGGAATGACGTTGCCGTTAACAGATATTGGAACCACCGGATTGAGCCTTGGCATTATGCACACTAACGATATGGAAATTACTACTCCCGCACAACCAATGGGAACGGGAGAAATGTTTTCAGCGTCAAGTTTTGTTTTGGGAATTTCTTTTAGCAGAAGTTTGACCGACCGTTTCTCAATCGGCGGGACGGTTAAATATATACGCGAGACGATTTATAATGATTACGCAAGCGCTGCCGGCTTTGATGTTGGAACATTGTACCAAACTCCTTTTGCCGGAATTCGTCTTGGCGCCAGCATCTCAAATTTCGGAACTAAAATTCAAATGACCGGTGAAGACCTTTATATTCCTGCGGTTATTTCGACTCAGCAAGGGACGAATCAAAGTATAACCGCAAGACTAAATACCGATGCGTTTGACCTCCCGCTTATCATGCGCATCGGTGTTTCGGATGAAATTATAAATACGGAAGCTGTTCGTGTAACTGTGGCAATGGATGGGATTAGTCCGAACGATAACGCGCAGAGCGTAAACATTGGCGCCGAAATCGGATTTCTGAATGATCAATTTCAATTGCGCGGCGGATACCGCGATTTATTTCTGCCGAACAACGAAGCAAATTTTACCTTCGGCGCCGGTATTCATGATATTAAAATTCTGGATGAAGTACTGCTTACTTTCAATTATGCTTATCAGAATTTCATTCACCTCGGTAATTCAAACCGCTTCACCTTACAAATAAAATTATGAGAGATAATCGATTATGAATGACGACCACCAAAAATATTTTTTAAAGGAACAAGTTTTACTAACAAATCATCATTTAATTAAAGGAGAGAATTATGAAAAATAAATTCACCTTCGGTTTCATTTTACTCGCGATTCTTCTGAGCGCGGGCATTGCAACTAACATGACCGTAGCACAAACAGTTAACGTTACGATGACGGTTAATACTTCAACATGTTTGGATACATTGCACACGAACCACATTCTGTTACTTTGCGGCGCATCTTCACTTGGCACGGTTCCAAAAGTAACGTGGGATACCACATCGGGAATTAGATTCCACAATATCGGCGGCGATTATTGGCAGGCAACTTTTCAAGCTAAAACCGGAGATCAGCTTCAATATAAATTTGTGGCGTATCTTACTGATTATAAACATCCTATTTTCCATTGGAGCGGCTGGGAAGGAGATTTGAATTCCGGTTTGGCTTTTGCTCAGAATAATAGAGGAATTGTTGTAGGCAGCAAAGACACTTCGCTACCGGTTCAATATTTTAACGGATGGGAGACTAAGTTAGCACAATATTGGAGACCATTTCGAGAAAATACAGATACGCTCGCAGTTTATTTTCGCGTAAATATGGGAGGCGTTTCATCATTTGATCCCGCAAAACAAATCCCCGAAGTTTGGGGCGGCGCTCCTTTGGGCGCTTCGCCAACGTGGGTGAAAGTTGTTGGTTTAACACAAGAAAAAAACAGCAACAACAAAGGATCATTTTGGTCGGGAACCGCGTACATTGCTAAATCTTTGGTAACTGCCGGAACGCTTCAAGCTTTTAAATTTACTCTTAACGGTTCAACATGGGAGACAATTAGCGACCGCTCTTTTGTACTTTCGAGCAGTGTGTTAAGCAAAGGCGATACCACTATTCACTGGTCATACTTTAATAATAAACCGCCAACCGGACCTCCGGTTACCGGTACAATAAATTTTAGATTGAAATTAGACGCGCTTGAAAAAGCCGGTTTATTTAACCGCGGACTCGGAGATAAAATTGCCGTTACAGGCGCAAAAGGCTGGCCTCCGTCTCCTTTTACTTTTGATACCGAACCTGCGATGCTGAAGATGACTTACGCTCCGACAATTCAGGAGTGGATACTTTCCGAGCCATTTACGATGACGGCGGCAAGCGAAATCGTTTATAAATATTATATCGCATGGGATACTACGAGATTCGATACGACGCATGCAAATTATATTCCCGGATTATTTATGGTAAACGGTTGGGAAGAACCGGGAATTACAGGCGGTGGAGACCGTAAATACACGTTCCCAGGTCTTTCGGATCAAACAGTTGATGGAGATTTTGGCGCCGACCAACAATTTTTTAACAGTCTTCATCCGAACAGCGTACTTGAAACGCCGATTGATTTAACTTTTAATGTTGATATGATTCCCGCAACAAGCGCGGTAACGAATCCCACCAATACACTTTTCCGCGCCGGGATTGACACAGTCTATATTCAGTTTGATGGTTGTTTAATTCCGATAACACAAGGACAAACAATGTACGGAACCGATAATCGGCTTATGCTCACTTCTCCCAATGCCGATGGGAAATATACCGGAACCATCAGTTTGAAAGCGCCGACTTTTTACCAGGTTTGCTATAGAATTGTTTACACTTCAACCACCGGCGAAGTTGAAAACGGCGGCGGAACTACCATGGGAAGAAGATATTATCAATATATTGTTCCAACAAGCGTGAACGGAAGTACCGTAACCTGGCCTTCAACATTTAGTTTGAAAGAAATCCCATGGATGCAAAATAATTTGAGTATTGAAAATCCGCCCAACTTAGGAACGATTGGCGGCGTTTCCGAAAACGAAATTTCTCCCGACACGTACGCGTTATATCAGAATTATCCGAATCCGTTTAATCCTTCAACGGTGATAACGTATTCCATCGCAAAGCAGGAGAATGTTAAAGTAGAAATCTTTAATATTGTAGGTGAAAAAATAATTACTTTGGTGCATCAACCGCAGACAGCAGGCGTGCATAGTTTAGTATGGAACTCACGCAATGCCAACGGCGCCGCTGTTAATTCAGGCGTCTATTTTGTGAAGCTGCAAGCCGGCAATTTTTCTCAAGTACAAAAAATGGTATTACTCAAATAATGTTTATTAAAAAATGGTTTGTGTTGTTTCTCTTATTTACACTGCCGGTTTTTACGCAAACCGGAGGTGTTGATTTTATCAGAGGAGTAGATATTTCCACTACTCCTCAAATTAAAAATGCCGGCGGCGTTTGGAAGTTAAATAATGTTGCCGGTGATATGCTCGATATTTTCAAAACTAATGGAGCTAACTACGTTCGGTTGCGCCTCTGGCACACCCCGACAAATAAATATTGCGGGTTGGACTCAACGCTCGCGTTTGCGAAGGAAGTTAAAGCGAAAGGTTTTCATTTTCTTCTCGACATTCATTACTCCGATTGGTGGGCTGATCCGGGGCAGCAGACAAAACCTGCTGCGTGGAACGGACTTTCTTTTGCCGTGCTTACCGATAGCGTCCGCTCTTATACCAAGCGGGTGATACAAGCATTTAAAAATCAAAACACGCTGCCCGATATGGTACAGGTAGGAAACGAAATTACTCCGGGCATGCTTTGGCCTGATGGGAAAATTAGCGTTGGCGGTTGGGGCAATTTTACAACGCTGCTGAAAGCCGGAATTCAAGGTGTGAAAGAAGTTGATACAACATGCAAAATTATGATTCATATTGACCGCGGCGGCGATAATGCTTCGTGCCGATGGTTTTTTGATAATCTCCGTTCGAATAATGTTTCGTATGATATTATCGGGTTGTCTTATTATCCGTGGTGGCATGGCTCATTATCCGCAGCGCAAAATAATTTAAATGATCTTGCGACCCGTTACAATAAAGATTTGATCATTGTTGAAACCGCGTATCCGTGGACTACTCAATATATGAACGATGGAGTGGGCAACGTTGGTTTTGATCCGGCAAAACTGCCGAGCGGTTATCCGGTTAATCCGCAAGGGCAAAGAGATTTTTTAACCTATCTGATTCAATTGATAAAAAATACAACTTCAAAAAAAGGAATTGGATTTTTCTACTGGGAACCGGCGTACATTTCAGTTCCTCCGGTGGGTTCCGCATGGGAAAACTATGCGCTATTCGATTTTAGCGGAAACGCGTTTCCAACAATCCAGGCGTTTCAAAGCACCGATAGTCTCACTGCGGTGAACGTTACGCTGCGGTTGAATACTTCAACGTTAGGCGATACTTTAAAAAGCAGCGGCTTTGTTCAAGCGCGGGGACAAATTTACGGAGTCAGTTCGGGTTTGTTTCCGAGCGGAGAAAAATTTTCGTGGGATCAAAATTCGAAAATCATTTTAAAAAATAAAGGCGGCGATTATTGGGAATATAAATTTAAAATGTATCCCGCCGATGAAATTCAATATTTGTATTGGGCTGGGCACTCGGCATCAATTTCAACGTACAGAAATCTTGGTTGGGAAGGACAAATCACGCCGTTTGATAGCTCTGCCGTTAACTACCGCGTATTTGTTGCAGGAATGCAAGACACGGTTCTGAACATAGAATTTTTTAACGGAACATCAACAAAAGCCGAACAATATTGGTCGCCGATAAAACATAAAACAGATTCTGTCGCCGTTCTTTTTCGCGTGAATATTAGTCAGTTAATAAAAAGCGGATTGTTTGATGCAGCAAAAACCATGACGCTGACGGTGCGCGGCGATTCCGCAAGTTCAGCCGGTTTGTTATCATGGAATACCGATAACGTCCATTTAAAACAAGAGCCGATCAGTGTTGGCTCCGGTTCATTCTGGTCGGGTGTAGTTTACGTACCGAAAAATAAAATTCTTGCCGGTACTCCGATCAGTTACAAATTTTATGTTACCAATTGTTTATTCGGTGGACTTGAGCCGGATATTGAAAATAGAGTTTTCAACTTTCCCGAATCCGACACCACGCTTGGCTGGAAATTTTTTAATGATAATAAAACAATTACCGGTGTGGAAGATGACGTGAATTTTTCACCGGAGGAATTTGTCCTTTATCAAAATTATCCAAATCCCTTTAATCCGAAAACGACAATTACTTATCAACTTGCAACCTCACCCCAAACCCCTCTCGTTGCTAAGGAGAGGGGCAGGGGAGAGGTTGTTAGTTTGAAAGTTTATGACGTGCTTGGCAATATTGTGGCTACGCTTGTAAATGAAATTCAACAACCCGGAATACATGAAATAGTTTTTGATGCGCGTAATCTTTCAAGCGGAATATATTTTTATGAATTATCAGTCACGGGCGGCAGCGCAAATTTCCGTTCAAGTAAAAAATTGATTTTGATGAAATGATACTCCGTCGTCTTATTTGTTTTCAAAGCAGAAGGATCATCATAAATAAGTTAAGCAAGGATGCCTGTTAGTGAAGTTTTTTAAGAGTGCGATTTTACTTTTTCTTTTTATCAGCGTTGCCGGTTCCGCGCAACAACCAGCGGCATCGCAACATGATGTTGTGGTTGATGCAAAAGGCATTTTGAGGTGGCGGCAATCAAATCAAGAAGTAAAACTCTTTGGAGTAAATTACACAACGCCGTTCGCCTATTCCTATCGCGCGCAAAAAAAACTTGGTCTTTCTCTTAAACAAGCAATTGATCTTGATGTTGCGCAGATGGTTCGGCTTGGATTTGATGCCTTCCGCGTTCATGTTTGGGACAGAGAAATTTCCGACAGCAGCGGAAATCTTTTAGCAAATGAGCATCTTGAACTGCTTGATTATTTGTTGTGGAAATTAGAACAGAACAACATCAAAATTATTTTAACGCCGATTGCATGGTGGGGAAACGGCTGGCCCGAACCGGATGAAACGGCTCCCGGATTTTCTCAATCCTATTCTAAACTTCAATTGATAACCGATTCAACCGCAAGAGCTGCGGAACGAAATTATCTGAAACAATTCGTCGGGCATGTAAATCCATTTACAAAATTTAATTACGGAAACGATCCTTTCGTTATCGCGATGGAAATTATCAACGAGCCTCATCATCCTGAGAAAGGTGACGAAGTAACCGGTTATATTAACGAGATGGTGAAAGTCGTGCGCGAAACCGGTTACACGAAACCACTTTTTTATAATATCAGTCAGAATTGGAACGACGCACAAGCGGGCGCAGTTTGCGATGCCGATGTACAGGGCGTTTCGTTTCAATGGTATCCAACCGATCTTGTGCATAACAAAATGTTAAAGGGAAATTATCTTCCGAACGTAAATCATTACGCAATTCCATCTGAGAAGATTGCCGGTTACAACACAAAAGCAAAAATGGTATATGAGTTTGAGGCTGCCGATATTGGCGCTTCGTATATGTATCCCGCGATGGCAAGAAGTTTTCGTGAAGCCGGAATGCAGTTTGCGGCAATGTTTTCATACGAGCCGACACAGATTGCCTGGAGCAACACCGAATACCCGACACACTTTCTAAATCTTTTATACACTCCATCCAAGGCAATTAGTTTGATGATTGCCGGAAGAGCTTTCCATGAAATTCCCTTGATGAAATCTTATGGCGAGTATCCGGCAAATAACACGTTTGATAATTTCAGAGTGAATTATGATGAAGATTTGAGCGTAGAAAATTCCGATACTTGTTTTTTTACTGCAAACAGTACAGATGAAATTCCGAAAAATAATTCTGCTTTAAAACATGTTGCGGGATGCGGCACTTCGGGAATTGTAACTTACGATGGAACCGGCGCATACTTTCTCGATAAAGCGCAAAATGGAATTTGGAAACTCGAAGTGTACCCCGATGTTTTATGGCTGCGAGACCCTTTTGAACCGACAAGCTTGAAACGGCAAGTTGCCCGTTTGTACTGGAATGAAAGAAAAATGGCGGTCAGTCTTCATGATCTTGGAGGAAAGTTTTTTCTTATTAAAAAAAATGAAAAGAAAATTGTAACAGATAAAATCAGCGGAACGTCCTTCAAAATAAAACCGGGCATCTATCTATTATCTTCTAAAAATGTTGATGATAAAAGCGCTAAGAAATTTCTTGAAGGAAGTGAAGTATTCCTTGCTGGACTCTATACTCCAAAAGTTGAAAATGTTCCTGTAGCCGTTGTAAATCAAACCAATAAAAAGCAGATGACTTCTGCACAGGTATCTTTCAAATTTCAAATTGCGACGGAAAAAGAAATCGTGAGTGCGGAAATATTTATCAAACGGTTTGGGTGGCGGGGATTTATGAAATTCCCACTCACAAAAAAAGAAGGATTTACTTTTTCATTTGATGACGTGGAGAAAAAACTTTCCGGCGGTGAATATCAATTTTGTGTGAGAGTAAAAACAGAAAATAAAGAATTCACGTTTCCCGGCGCACTCATTGGTTCTCCCGATGATTGGGATTATAAAAGTGATGATTTATGGTCGGTTGTTGTAACGCAGCCCGGAGAAAATATTGCGTTGTTTGATCCGCAGAGTGATAGGAGCGATTTTATTTTTCCTCACTTTAGCAGAAACATGAAATATGATGTTGCATACAAAAACGGATTTAACGGAGAAGGGATTTCGCTTACCGTTAAAGTTAGTTATTCCGGCGAGAATGAAACTCCTTTCGGAATGCAGTTAAACGTTGAAGAAAAAATCAAATCACTTTGTCCGGAAGAAAATGAGTATCATTCGATTGTATTAAACGCTGCTTCGGCTCATGATTCAGTTTCAGTCATTCGCTTAAATCTGATAACGAAAACCGGTGAGATTTTTTCTGCTTCAATTGAATTGAAGAAAGAGAGACGCGAAATCAATATTCCTCTTTCTCAATTTATTATAAGTGATGCGCTGGTTCTTCCGGCAGCCTATCCGTTATTTTTACCAAAAACATTTGCGTCCACCGGAAACAATAAAAATGTGAAGTTGAATCCTTCATTGATTAGCGCGCTTCAAATCGTCTGCGAAGAAAAGAGAAACGCACAAACACAAACGAAGTATGAAACCGGATTTGAGATCCATTCAATCTATTTAACCAACCGTAAATAAGAATCCTACTGATGATGATGCAAGAAAATAAATTTACTGCCGTAGAAATTGCAACAGACTGCGGACTTGAAATTCTTCTAAAAAATAATTTGAACGGAGAACATCTCACTCTGCTGCCGGATTCCGGCGGAAGGATAAAAGAACTCTCGTTATCCAATGGGATAAGCGTTTTCTCTATCTTAAAAAAAATTGAGACTGTTCATTCGGAAAACCGCGATGACATTTTCAACAACGCAAAACTTTCTCCCTTTGCCGGACGCATCAAAGACGGCGTCTATTTTTATCTTTCACAAGAATATCAATTGGCGCTGAACTACCCCGAAGAAAATAATGCGTGTCACGGATTTGTTTACGATAAAAAATTTATTGTAACTGAAAAAACGGTTACCGAAAATTCAGTCTCGTGCAGACTTAACTACGAATATAGCGGCGATCAAGCGGGTTATCCGTTTCAATTTTTGCTTTCGCTTATCTACACACTTACCGAATCAAATGGGGTAACGTGCGCCACCGAAATAAAAAATCTTTCTCAATCGCCGATGCCGCTTTGCGACGGTTGGCATTTCTATTTCGATCTCGGGACAAACGTTGATGATCTTTTATTGAAAACAGAACCATGCGAAATGATGAAACTCGACGCTCAAATGATTCCGACGGGTGTGACGGAATTATTTGAGGAATTTATTTCTTCCCGTTATATTGGCGGGCGAAAGTTTGATTCATGTTTCAAAATTATTTCGAATGGCGAACCGGTTACCGTGTTGAAGGATGAAAAGAAAAATATTGAATTGCGGATCCATCAATCATCTACACCGGGCAACGATCAATACCTTGTTATTTATACTCCGCCTGAGCGGAAAACAATTGCGATAGAGCCGATGACGTCTAACGTGAATGCTTTCAATAATGGAGAAGGATTGATCACGTTGTTGCCGCAAGAAACATTTCAATCGTGTGTAAGGATTCTATTAAACAAAATCAATTAACAAGAGAGCTTGCTTATGAAGTTTTTTCAACTGAATGAAAAGATGCAGCGTATCTTTTTTACTCTTCTTTTAATCCTTTTTGTAAATACTGTTTCTGCTCAGAGTACCGAGCAGCGATACAGGACATTGTTTAATAACGAATGGAAATTTAATCTCGGCGATGTATCGGAAGCCAACACAACTACTTTTGATGATAGTAATTGGCGCGATGTTGATCTTCCGCATGATTGGAGCATTGAAGGCGCGTACGACAAAGACGCCCCCACCGGTGGAAGCGGCGGCTATCTTCCAACCGGAATCGGATGGTACCGGAAACATTTCTTCATAACGCCGGAGGAGCTTTCAAAAACCATCCGCGTTGAGTTTGACGGCGTTTATATGAACAGCGAAGTTTGGATAAACGGAAATTATCTCGGCAAACATCCTTACGGTTACACCGGATTTATCTATAACCTCACCACCCATTTGCAAACCGGTGAGAATGTACTTGCGGTGAGAGTAAACAACTTGCTTCAACCTAATACACGCTGGTACACAGGCTCCGGCATTTACCGGAATGTCCGGCTCATTAAAACAGATCATTTGCATGTTGCGCATTGGGGAATTGCAATTACCACTCCAAAAATTTCTACCGACGCAGCGGAAGTATCTGTGCAAACAAAAATAGAAGACTCCGGTTCGAAGACGAAGAAAGGTGTATTGCGTTCAATTCTTTTAGATGCGGATGGAAAAGAAGTTACGAGCGATGAAAAATCTTTTTCTTTTACCGGACAAAACATTACGGAGGTATCGCAAAAATTTGTAATTCCGTCTCCCAAGCTCTGGTCGTTGGAGAAGACGTATCAATACAAAGTGAAAACAATTGTAATTGAAGAAGGTGATACTTCTGAAGTCCAAGTTACAAATTTCGGCATCCGCCAAATTGCTTATGATGTGAACAAAGGATTTTTCCTCAACGGTAAATCAATTAAAATGAACGGCGTGTGTCTTCATCACGATGGAGGCTGTGTCGGCGCCGCTGTTCCTTTGCAAGTGTGGAAGCGGAGACTTGAAAAATTAAAAGAGATGGGCTGCAACGCAATCCGCACTTCGCACAATCCTCCCGCGCCTGAGTTTTTAGACCTCTGCGATCAAATGGGTTTTCTTGTTATGGATGAACCGTTCGATGAATGGAAAATCGGTAAAAGGAAATACGGGTATCATGATTATTTTGACGGATGGTGGAAAAGTGATTTAACCGCTATGCTGCATCGGGATAGAAATCATCCCTCAATTGTGCTTTGGAGTGTTGGCAATGAAATTCCCGAACAAAAATCTGAAGACGGCGCGGCGCTGCTCGACTCGCTAATTTCTCTTTGCCACAAAGAAGACCCAACCAGACCTGTTACGTTAGCTTGCGATAACATTGCTGCCGATGGCGGCGCTACCACGCTGGAGTTTCTGAAAGGTTTGGATATTGTCGGATACAATTATGTTGACCGATGGCATAAGAGAAGAGAATTATTTTATGATCTTGACCACCACGATCATCCCGAGTGGAAAATGATTGGAACGGAAAGCATTTCAAACAGCGGAGGCATTAGAGGCAATTATTGGATTGGAAAGAACGGCATTACAAATTACAACTACAGCATGATTGATGCCGAACAATTGTGGAGGTTCGTTTCTACGCGCGATTATGTTATCGGCGATTTTATGTGGACGGGCGTTGATTATCTTGGTGAAGCCGACTGGCCCGAAAAGAGCGCGAGCTTTGGCGTGCTTGATCTTTGCGGATTTCCTAAAGACGGATTTTATTTTTATAAAAGTCAATGGACTGAAGAACCGATGATTCATCTTTTCCCGCATTGGAATTGGAAGGGAAGAGAAGGTGAAATTATTCCGGTGCTGTGCTACACTAACTGCGATGCGGTTGAACTTTTTTTAAACGATAAATCGTACGGAGAAAAAAGATTGGAGTTTCCGCGACAAGGAAATTCCGGCGGATGGAATTTATACGACAATCCTCAAATACATCCCACAACTGCCGACCTTCATTTACAATGGGATGTGCCTTACCGCCCCGGGACTTTGAAAGCGGTTGGTAAAAAGGATGGCAAAGTTGTTTTAGTAGAAGAGATTAAAACTACCGGTTTACCGGCTGCATTAAAATTTGACGCCGACAATTATTCAATTATCGCCAACGGAACCGACGCGATAAATATTACCGTGCAAGTTGTTGATTCTCTTGGAAGAATTGTTCCTACTGCGGATAATCTGATTCAATTTACGGTTAAAGGTGAAGGGAAACTTATCGGCGTTGATAACGGCAATCCCGTTGACCATGATTCTTACAAGAGCGATAAGCGAAAAGCTTTTAACGGATTGTGTCTTGCAGTTGTGCTTGCCGGTAATGTACCGGGGACAATCTCAATAACCGCAAAGTCGGAAGGGCTTGAAAGTAGAACGGTTACAATTGTTACCGGAGAAGAATAAACAAGATGGAGGATGGTTGATGTGTGATAAAAAAAGTGTTCAGACCTGAAATAGGATGCCCAAATTTAGTCAATAGTCAATCAAAAAGTGATAATTGATTTTTGCTCATCGAGTTTTCATCTTGAGTCTTGCCGGGGTACAGATGTAAACCATTCCTTTCTGAAACCGGGAGTTCTTCTATATAATTTTCATATTGACTTGGCGTAATTTTATCATAAGTCCAATGCGGAGGTTTATTTATCATCCATGGAAATTAAGTGAAGAAAAGATAGAGGCTACATTATGTAATGCACTTCTCTTAACATGTATTCAACTTATAGAAGAAGTGATGCGTTATCCGTCAGAATAAAATCCGGGTGAAATTTATCAATCGAGAATTGCAGCTCATTCCGGGTGTTAAGGGAGTAAAGACAGAGCCGTAGTCCTTGGGTATTCAACGTATAAACAAATTCGTTATCTATAAGTCCGTGGTTTACGCAAACAATCCCGTTAACGCTTTGCAGTACGTCAAAAAGTTTTCCGCCAAGAGGAAGTGAAACGAAATGTTCAAAGTCAAATCCGTATTGCCCGGTAACTTGATTCTCATTATTGTAATTATTAAAAAGCCAGGTTAATCGCTGCCTTGTTTTATGCCGCCACATCGATTGGAATCTGGTCTGCATAAAGTTTATTCTTGAAGCACGGTTATTACAAACCGGATAAAAACTAAAACACAACTGCATCTCCGGTAAAAGTTCATTCACTTTAAAGAGCACTTCCGGCAGCCAGGAAATGATGACGATATTATTTAATAGATTATGCTCTGCCGCTTTATTAAGGATGAGTTCTTCCTTTCCGCTTTCCTTAATATCGAGATAAAGAGTTACGTTTTTATATTGTCTTACCGACTCAAATAATTCTTCCAGAGTTAAGATGGTGCCGGAAGAATCGGCATAATGAATCTCCTTTAGTTGAGCAAGCGTTTTATCGGCAATGTAAGGCTGCTCAGAAAAATCTTTTCCCAATTTTGCATCATGATGAATAACGATTTCGCCGTCTTGCGTTACTCTGCAATCAACTTCAAAATGTGTTAATCCTTTTGAAAGTGCATTTAGAAGTCCGTTAAGCGAAGCATCATGCACATCAAATCCCCGCAACCGATGGGAAATAAGAACCGTATTTTTTTGTTTTTCACTCATAATTGTTCTTTATTTCATAAAAGAAAATAAGTTGTTTTGTATTGCATGAAAAATAGCGAAGCGAAGATAAAAAAAGAAATAATCATTTTAGAGATACTGTTTGTTATAACGGTAGGTCTCCTTTTTCTATCGATAAGTTTACAGCGGTATTGGATTGGGGGATCCATTCTCATCATGTCCCTTCTTCTACTCGGCAATATTAGAGGAAGAAAAAACCTAAGCTTAAATTTTATTCTATTCAAGAAATTTGCATTGGATGAAACAACCGGACAATTTGAAGTGGCGAAACCGGAAATGATATTTTCGAAGAATAGAAAACACGGAGTTCTTTTACTTCATGGTTTTTCTGCATCGCCGCAGGAGTTCCGGTATCTTATTCCGCTGTTAAAGGAAAATGAAATAACTTTTTACGTGCCGAGATTAACCGGTTTCGGGATACATGATTTAACAAAGTTGGAAACGATTAAAGCCGTTCAGTGGCTGCGCGATGCACTTAATGCGTTTGATTTGTTGAGCCGTGATGTTGACGAAGTAAGTATTGTTGGACACTCGATGGGAGGTTTATTAGCTGTGTTAATAGCCCAGCAGCGAAAGGTGAAAAAACTAATTTTAAGCGCTCCTTATTTAGTTGAAAATAAAAATCATTCGTTTAAAAAAAAGTTATTAAAGATGCCGACAGTTCTCTTTTTGATGTCGCTCTTTATGCCCATCGTGCGGAAGTCGACGTTTGACCAAAATTCCGATAGGTTTGTGTATCACGCGGTTCCTATAAACTCAATAAAAGCGCTTTGGGATCTGCATAGTTTCCTTAATTTAGCATCTACAAAAAATGAGTTTTTTCTTCTGGCAGGCAAATTAGATAACACTACAAACATGCAGCTGAATGAAGAAATTCTAAATAAAAATAAAATCTCATATAGCAAATATGAATTTCAAAAATCGGGACACAACATCTTAGAAGATGTTGAACATAGCGAGGTGGCAAAGAAAGTAATTCAAATTCTCTTATAGTTATGTTATTGTATAGAAAGTATCGGTAAAGTGAAAAATCAATTGATGTTGGTGAGGGCGATTACGGCAATATGTATCGGACTTATTTTTGCGGGTTGGGGGAACGTTGGGCATAGAGTAATAAATTCAAACACAGTAAATTCATTTCCGCAGCCGTTTCAGCAATTCAGCTTTTGGCGAGATTCTTTAGCGGCACATGGTTCCGATGCCGATTATCGGAAAAGCGGCGACCCGAATGAAGCTCCAAAACATTACATCGACTTTGAAGAATACAACGATTTTGTAATCAACGGAAGCGTGGTACAAGATTATGATTCCGCCGTAACAAAATACGGACTTACCGCTATCACCAATGCAGGCTCATTGCCCTGGACGATTATGCAATGTTACGATACGTTGATCGCTGCATTCAAACAAAGGGAATGGCATCACGTGGTGCTGCTATCCGCAGACCTTGGGCATTATATCGGCGATGCGAATATGCCGCTACATTTAACTCAAAATTATGACGGACAATTATCTTCTCAAAAAGGAATTCATTCAAGATACGAATCAACGATGATCGGACTCTACTCAACCTCAATTCCAATCCACCAGAATGAAGCAATTTATTTAGCAGATGTTCGAGATTATATTTTTAGCATGACTTACCGGAATTATCCTTATGTTGATTCCGTTTTAAGAGCTGATTCACTTGCGTATGTGGCGGGATCAAAAAATTATAATTCTACTTTATACAAGCAGACGCTTTGGAATTTGACAAAGAATTTTACGGGAATATTATTTTCACGTGCAGCGGAAGTTCTCGCATCCGTTATGTACACCGCATGGGTAAACGCCGGAAGCCCGCCGCTTGTACCGGCAGTTGTTGAAGAAATGAGCGCTTCAGTAAAAGGATTTGTGCTCGAGCAGAATTATCCAAATCCATTTAATCCAACAACTATGATCAGGTATCAGCTTTCTTCAGAGGCTAAAGTAAGTTTAATAATCTACGATGTTGCGGGGAAGGAAATCAAAAAGTTAGTTGATGAAAATCAATCTGCCGGTAATTACAGCTTCGAAGTAAATATGAAGAGCAATGAATTGGCAACCGGGATTTATTTTTATCAACTTAAAGTTGGAACAACGTTGCAGACAAAAAAAATGCTCTATTTAA
>Ga0172369_10000720_pt1 | contig 49121 bp, 34 predicted proteins | sample LakKiv25m_FD_114539 | JGI IMG/M metagenome (GOLD analysis project Ga0172369, IMG submission 114539) | Freshwater microbial communities from Kabuno Bay, South-Kivu, Congo - kab_022012_11.25m | ecosystem: Environmental > Aquatic > Freshwater > Lake | place: Democratic Republic of the Congo...
AAAAAAAGATGACGAAACATTCGCAGAAAATTATGATACCGGTTACCAGGACTTTAAGGTGAGTGTTTTACTTAAGCAACTTCGGCAACAATCCGGTTTAACACAAGATGAATTAGCGACAAAGTTGAAAACAAAAAAATCTGTTATATCACGAATTGAAAATCACGCAGACGATATCCGGCTCTCAACTTTACGCAGATATGCAAAATCTTTAGGGAGAAGAATTAAAATAGAAGTGTTATAATGTTACTATTCGTAAACAATTTGATAGTCTCGCTAAAACGTTTTTAAGTTGAAGTGTACAATAAATAACGAAAATAGGAGTCTCTATTTCTGAAACAGTTTACATGGGGAAAAACATTACTAGCCGGGGAGTTTTTCATTATTTATTTACAACCAATTGTGAATTCAAGGAAGAGAATACCTTAGCCGAACTTATTTCTCTTAAAAGCGATAAGAAAGGCTCATTCGTATACATAAGTTCTGCTATAGGCTAATATTTTTGTAAATTTGTACACATATTTTTATATACGGGAAACTCTAAAAATGAATTATATTTCTCAAATTGTTGATTTCATCAGAAAAGCTCAGGAACTTGCGTCAAAACACGGAATCAGAAATCTTCTTCAACCTGGAATGGTAAAAGAGCTAATTATAGCTGACATACTAGGACACGAAGTTCATAAGACGAAACACGAACCAGATGCTTGGGATCCTAATGATCCTACTAAAAAATACGAATATCTAACATGTTTTGAAAAAGGTACATTTCAACTTGATAGAATGTTTAAACGTCCACGTATAAAAAGAGAAAAATCTTTAGAAAGAGTCACGAGAAACTCTGCTATTTATTGCGCAGTGTTTGAAGAAGAAAATCCGCTTAACATTCTTTGCATATACAGAGTGGATGTAACAGTATTTTTAAGTGAAGTAGAGAGGCAACTAAATACGAGTCGCAATGCAATATCTCATGTTGGTATTACAATAAAATGGTGTAAAGACAATGGAGAAATTGTTTATAGAAAAGATGCCTGATAATATTCCTTGGATACTTTATTAGGTTTGATATTTGCAAAAAGAGATTCAATATTATTTTTATTCTCCTTTTCAACTGATTGATTAATTCGGTTTAATGCTATTTCAACATAACTTTTGTTTATTTCACAACCAATAAAATTTCGATTTGTTCTTTGACAAACAACAGGAACAGTTCCACTACCAACAAATGGGTCAAATATTAAATCCCCTTCATTTGAACTTGCTTTTACTAGCCTTTCAATAAGCTTTTCAGGTTTTTGTATTGTGTGCAATAATTCACGACTCATCAGTTCTATAGATTTGTAAGTTAATTGTTTAATATCGCCCCAAACATCCCCAGGATTTTTTCCATTATCATTAAAAGCTGTTTTTCCGTATTTCCCATTTTTGACTGATGGTACGTTTTCACACCTCTTTCTATGTTCAAGTTCTACCATTTGGGGAACACGTATGTCTTCTAAGTTAAAGGTCTTAGGTTTTCCTTTTGAGAAATAACAAATAATATCATAATTATTTGTATATGACTTTCTTCCTTGTGAAAGTCTGCTGGGTTGGTACCAAATAATTCTAGATTGAAGATCCAAATATTTTCTATAATCAATAAAATCAATACAGTCCTGTTTTCCAAAAAGATACAATGCCCCCCCCTGTTTTAAAACCCTTGAAAATTTTTTAATTAATTCAAAGTTATATTCTTGAATATTATTTACGTTATCCCAATCGTGAACAGTTACACCATAAGGCCCATCACAAATCACTAGATCAAAAATCGAACTAGGTAAGTTGTCTACAAATAACAGTGTATCCGAATTTACAATTTTGTTAAAATGTTTTTTCAACGTATCCATTTTCGAGTCCTCTTGCTTTTAGTGCTGGTCTTTCCATATTGGACTTCCGGTTCTCTAATTTCTTTAGAGATGTAATCATCTAGTGCTCGTCTCATCAATTCAGAAACAGAGATATCTTTATTTTCACTTAATTTAGTAAACGTTTCTAATTGGTTGTCAGAAATGTACAAATTGTATCTTTTCATGGTGTATAATATACGTATGTTGTGTACATTTATCAAGTTTTTGAATTAAAAAACTCAGTTTTAATAAATTATATTTTCAGACCATCCGAGTATGTTTTTATTAAATTAGAGTTAAATCATTTTAGAATCGATTCTGAATTAATATCCATGTAACGTGCTCATCTGTTAATAACTTGCGTCACAAATACTGTTCTTTTATCTTATACAAATAAGTCAACGCATCTTCATAAATGTTCGGGACAAGGCCGTCAAGGATTGTATCATCTATAGTGGTCCTTATCCCCCCTACTTTCTTTGATGATTTTTAAGCGTTGAAAATTGCTTTAAAGTGTTGGAAAATATTTTTTAACTTAATAAGAAATAACTGCTTATTGCGTCCTTCGTGCAAAACTTTGTGTCCCTTGTGGTTAATGATTTTTTACCACAAAGTTCACAATGGGAAAAGCACAAAGAACACAAAAGGATTTTAAACCTATATTTGCCATACGTTTTTCTTGTTATAATTGCAATCTTTCATCGTCATTAAAATTGTCGAGACAATAAAATGAAAACATTAGGATTAATAGGTGGAACAACATGGGTTTCAACGGTGGATTATTATAGGTTAATAAATCAACAGATAAATAAAAAATTAGGCGGTTTAAGTTCAGCAAAAATGCTTCTCTATTCCGTGAACTTTGCGGAATTCAATCCTCCCACTGACCCAAAGGAATGGGGAGAACTTACCGATAAATTCACTGCTATCTCTAAAAATCTTGAACAAGCCGGCGCTGATTGTATTGTATTCTGTGCAAATACTCCTCACATAATCGCAGATGAAATCCAAAAAATTATAAACATCCCGATCATTAATATTGCTGAAGAAACTGCAAAGGTGGTAGCTGCACATAACTATAAAAAAGTTGGACTCCTCGGAACAAGAATAACGATGGAGCAGTCTTTTTATAAAGATAAATTATTAAAATATGGCATATCGGCAATCATTCCGGAATTTGAAGACCGGAAGTTCATCCACTCCTCTATCCTTGATGAAATGGCAAAGGAAATATTCAAAGAAGAAACCAAGCAAAGATATCTTCGCATTATTGAGAAGCTGATTTCTGAAGGTGCAGAGGCAATTGTGTTAGGATGCACAGAAATACCGATACTTATAAAGCAAGAGGATGTTCCGATTCGCCTCTTTGATACAACTTTAATACATGCTTCGGCAATAGTAGATTTTGCTGTTGGCACTCATAATGAGTGATCATGAGAAAAACTCATTGTGGACTTTGTGCAAAACTTTGTGCCCATTGTGGTTAATGTCTTTTTTACCACTAAGTTCACAAAGAAAAAACACAAAGAACACAAAAGGATATTCTACAAATACTGCTCTTTTATCTTGTACAAATAACTCAACGCATCCTCATAGGTGTTGGGAATAATTCCATCAAGGATGGCGTCTTCAATTGCTGTTTTAATCTCCCCTACTTTCTTGGAAGGTTTCAAGTTGCATATCTGCATAATTTCTTCGCCGCGTACCGGAGATTGGAAAGCGCGGAGTTTATCTTTTTCTTCAACTTCTAAAACTCGGTTCATCACCCGTTCATAATTTGCAAGGTACTCACTCACCTTTTCCATATTTTTACTTGTAATATCGGCACGGCACAGCGTGATAAGATCATGCAGGTCTTCACCGGCTTCAACAATAAAACGGCGGATGGCAGAATCGGTTACTTCTTCTTTCGCCAACGCAATGGGGCGAAGATGAAGCCGTACAAGTTTACGGATATATTCCAATTGATGAAACGGAAGTTTGAGACGTGTAAAAATTCCTTTCATAATTCGTGCGCCAAGGTCTTCATGTCCGTGAAACGTCCACCCGATATTTTCTATAAACCGTTTTGTCTGCGGTTTAGCAATATCGTGAACGAGCGCTGCAAACCTTAACCAAACGCTGTTCGTGCTTTGAGAAATATTATCAACAACTTTACAAGTATGAAAAAAAACATCTTTGTGGTGAAAATCTTTCCGTTGGTCAACGCCTTGTAAGTTTGCAACTTCGGGGAAAATAATTTTCATCACGCCGGTTTCTTGAAGCAATTTTAAACCTACCGACGGTTTTGGGGAAGCAAGAATTTTCAAAAACTCATCGGTTATTCTTTCTTGCGAAACGATTTTAAGCCGTTCAGCCATAGCCTTTGCGGCAATTTTGATGTCATCGGCTACGGCAAAGTTTAGCTGCGCGGCAAACCGGTACGCGCGCATAATGCGCAGCGGATCATCGCTAAACGTCTCTTCGGGATTGAGAGGAGTTTTAATAAGTTGGCGCTCAAGGTCGGCAAGTCCGCCAAATGTATCAATTAACTCGCCATAATTTTTTTTATTTAATGAAAGTGCAAGTGTGTTAATCGTAAAATCCCTACGGGAAATATCATCAAAGAAAGAGCCGTTGGTTACCACCGGCTTACGTGAAGTTCTATCGTACGATTCTTTTCTCGCGCCTACAAATTCAAGATCAAAATCATGATATTTAAAATGTGCCGTTCCAAAATTTTTAAAGACGGTAACTTTATCGCCTCCTATTTTTTCGGAAAGTTTCTCAGCAAAAGAAATTCCATTTCCAATAACGAGGAAATCAATTTCCTTTTTTTCGCGTTGAAGGAGCAGATCGCGTACAAAACCGCCGACGATAAAAATCTCAATATTATACTCCGCTGCCGCATCAGCAACGGCTGTTAAGAACGGGTAGGTTTTATTTATTTCTTCAATTTCCAACATATAAACTATTTTTTTTCTTCATGTTTGATAAACCATGCGAGCTTATCTTTTTCATTCTGTAAACTTTCACTTGCAAAATTAGGGATAGTATTTTCCAGAAGTTTCATAAATTTTTCAGCGGCAACAAAATCATTATTTTTTATTGTAAATCTAACAAGCTGTAAAACGGAATACCAGTCTTCGTTAATAGCATTTGGTGTAACTTCATCAATTAAATTTTTAAAAGAAGTATAACTATATTTTTCTTCCTCAACATAATCAATTAGCGGAAGCAGCAAAACTACGGATGGATTTAATTTAAATTCATTTACCAAAAGTGTGAACCGGTCAATCTCTTCACCGTTGAGAAACAATCTTGCATTTTCATTCTTCTCCAAAAATATTTTTCTGAGGTGTACGCGCGCAGCAAGTCTTTCTGCCGGATGCCAAACGAGAAGACTATCTAAAATGCTCTTTGCTTCGGAATATTTTTCACTCAATATTTTTTCATCCTCTAATTTTAATTGAAGCAGATAGTAATACGGCGTGTTTTTATAATTCAACAAATTATTTGTTAGTAAAGTTTCTGCGCTTCCGGGATTCTCCGCTTCGGCGCAGTAAATTAGTCCGTTCAACAATGAATAATTTTTGCAATAATCCTTTATAGAAAGAATTTCATTTCTTGCTGAAGCATAGTTTTTTTCATCAATCAACTTGTATATCGCGTTCGTTTTGTTTGCTAGATAACGGGGACATACTTTCTGAACAAGCGGCTGCCTTCCGAAATAATAATTCGCGGTGTGCATTTCATTTGAAAAGTTTTTGCTCTTAATAAATTTATGATACCGGGTGATTGCCGCAGTCAATGGTTGATCGAAACTTTTTTCAAAGTCTCCTTTGCGATAATAATTCCTAAACTTCTCAGCGCCATACTCATCCATAAGATATTTACAGAATGAACCGGAATAAATGTACGAGAGTGAAGAAACATTTGAGAAGAAAGAGAATCCGCTAAACAAATTTTGAATGCTCACACCTAAATTATTTTGTGATGCAAGAAAAGCGAGATAGTGGATATCAAGCTCATCATACACCGGATCGGCTGCGGAAGCTATTCCCTCTACAGTTGCCGGGTTGAAGTTTGCATCAATTCGCAAAATATTATTGCTCCACTTTCCGGCAAAGATATGAGCCAATTCGTGATTAACGCTTTGTTCATACGTATCAAGTGATAAATAGATTTGATTGAGCCACGGCTTTGCCACATCAGCATTACCGGCGCCGAAATATTTTCTTTTTTCAACGGCAGTTGCAAATACAAACGAAGTGATTTTTGCATCCGGTTTTTCTTTAAAGAAAGAAGTTAATCGTTCATAGTAAAACTCGTGAAGCTGCCGGATGTAAACCTCTTCTTTTTTTGATACCCGATTTGGAAGATAGATAATGAAATTCTCCGTCTCAATTTTTTTTTGTAGAATTTTCTGAAGCGAAGTTTTAGTGGAACTAAATCCAAACGTAGGAGTGAAGTAGATAAAACTTCCCGCTACTAAAATGATGACAAAATAGAAAATTGATTTAGAAATCTTTAATTCTTTTACTTGTTGTTTTCTTATCAAGTAAATGATGCCGCCGAAAAAGAGAAGATTGAAAAACCGGTAAAGCGCCAGCGCAAAAGTAACATCAATATCTTCATCATACATTGTTCCCGGAAAGAAAGGAATGAGCGGATTGTAAAAATAAATTTGCGGTCGGAAGAAAATTTCAATCACCGGGATTGCAGCGATAAGCATCAGAAGTAAAATGAAAAGCAGATACGCATATTTTTTATTTATAAAATCGGAAAGTAAACCGAGCGCGTAGCCAATAATAACAGCCGGAAACGTTAATACGGCATAAAATTTAAACCCATCAAGAAATGAGCAATCGCTTCGTATCAAATGAAAAATAAAAGCAAGTAGAACCGGAATCATCAAAAATATTCCGACAAAAAGTAACAGTTTAATTTGAAAAACTTTTACCGCAAGTGCAGATGATTTGAATTTATCTTCGTGAAGCGTGAATAATCCGACGTAGATTACCAGAAAAAAACCGTTCACTGAAGCAAATTCAAAACTAAAATACTTTGTTAACGGAAGCGTGAGTAAAATTAGATTGTTTACTACATGGAGAAGAAGAAGTATTTGAAGAAAGAGATTCTTTTTAAATAAGGCTGCCACGATCATCTAAAATTCTTGTCCGGCAACCCGCTCAATATCGGCGCCGAGTGAACGAAGTTTTTCTTCAAGGCGTTGGTATCCGCGATCTAAATGATACACACGCAAAACTTCGGTAACGCCTTCGGCAGCTAACCCGGCAAGCACTAAAGAAGCGCTCGCACGCAAATCGGTTGACATTACTTTCGCTCCTTTTAATTTCTTGACGCCTTTTATTAACGCATTATTTTCTTGAACCGAAATGTCGGCGCCAAGTCTCACCAATTCCGGCACATGGCTGAAGCGATCGGTATAAATTGTATCTGTTACCGTAGAAACATTATCAGCAATACTCATCAACGCTAACCACTGCGCTTGCATGTCTGTAGGAAAACCGGGAAAGATTCCGGTTGACACATCAATGCTTTTGGGTTCAACGTTTTCTGCGTTAATGTGAATCTCATTTCCATTCACATTTATTTTCATACCCGTGTCTTCCAACTTAGCGAGAACCGCGTAAAGATGCGCGTCAATTCCCCCGCCAATAAAAATATTTCCATTCGTAATAGCCGCAGCAATTAAAAATGTTCCCGCTTCAATTCTATCGGGAATCGTCTCAATTTCTGCGGGATGCAATTCATCAACACCCTCAATTTCTAATATTGACGTATTGATGCCGGAAATTTTTGCTCCCATCTTTACAAGAAAAGTAATGAGATTTGTTATCTCCGGTTCCATTGCGGCGTTGTTAATTACGGTTGTTCCCTTTGCCAGCGCAGCAGCCATCAAAATATTTCCGGTTGCGCCAACGGAAGATTTATCAAAATTAATTTTAGCTCCGTGCAATCGATCGGCTTTTACAATAATATACCCACTGTCTAATTCAATTTCTGCGCCGAGTTTTTTTAATCCCTCAAGGTGAAGATTGATCGGGCGCGGTCCCCAAGCGCATCCGCCGGGGAGAGAAACTTTTGCAAATCCGTAACGCGCAAGCAATGGTCCCAGCACGTACACCGATGCGCGCATCTTCTTCACATGCTCATAAGGTGCAATTTGATTATTAACCGTTGAAGAATTTATTTTTATAATTTGATTTTCAAATTGAATTTCGGCGCCGAGCTGTTTGAGCAATTTGCTCATCGTAAAAATATCATTCAATTCCGGCGTATTGTACAAGGTTGATTCGCCTGAAGCAAGAAGCGCAGCCGGCATTAACGCTAACGAGGCGTTCTTCGCTCCGCTGATCTCAACGATTCCCGACAAAGCTTTTCCACCATGAATGACAAATTTATCCACACAAAATCCTTTTTATTTATTTGAAAGAATAGAACCAAATACGCCAACGCCAAAAACTTTGCGTGAAGGCGTAACGATAATTCTGTTGATTGCAGAAAAAAGTCCGGAGCTTGAAATTTCCCAATTCATCCCGCCGTCTTTGGTAACAATAATTTCACCTTTGTTACAGGAGATAAAACCATTCACCTTACTGGTAAAGGCAATTGAAACGAGACCCGAAGCTAATCCGGCTGAAACTTTATCCCATTGCAAACCGCCGTCAACAGTTCTAAAAATTTCGCCGCCGCCGGCAATAATTATTCCGTTCGTCTTATCGGCAAAATAAACATCGCGTAAGTAGGTGTCAACAAATTTTGTCTGCTGCATCCAGTTTTCACCCTGGTCGGTGCTTTTTAGAAACGTACCGTTCCAGCCAACAGCATAGCCGGTTACACCATCAACAAAGAAAAGATTGAAAATAAGATTTGCAGTATTCGAGTTCACTCTGCGAAATGAATATCCGCCGTTATTGGATTTTAAGATTGTTCCTTTTGCGCCGCAAACAAAAACCGTCCCGCGCGATTCATAAATCCGGAAAAAATTTTCACCGGTTAATTGGAGAACGTTTTGCCAGTTTGCCCCGCCGTCTTCCGTTCTAAAAATTCTTCCGTCGTCGCTTACAATCAATCCTAACGTTGATGAAAGAAATTTTATATCGGTGAAAGTAACTAATGAATCAATCAACGGAAGAAGTTCAACCCAATCTTCGCCGTAGTTGGTAGATTTTAAAACGATCCCTCTTTCTCCGCACGCAAATCCGAGATCAGCAAAAGGAAACGTAATTCCGTTCAGTGTATTCTGTGTGCCGGAATTCATTTGCACCCAGTTGACGGAAGACCTTATTGACGGATGCGTGTTATAAATTGCAGTAGTGTCTGCCGATAATTGAGGTTTCGTTCGTAATGAAGGCCAATATTCTGCTATGGCATTAAAAATAAAATAACCGGCAAGAATTAAAACGGCAAACACGGGAAGCGTAAACAAAGCAAGTTTTAGCCGTCTTAAACTGTTCGACTTTTGTTTATCAACCGGCTTCGGTTTTGTTTTAACTTTTTCGGCTCTATCTACCGTTGATTTTTCTTCTTTGGCGAGAACTTGAGATACATCTTCAAGAAATTCTTCGCAATTTTTGTAGCGTTTGTAGATCGTTTTATCCAACGCTTTAAAAACAATCTTGTCAAGCTCGGGCGGGATAGCGCTTGAATTGATTGAAACTCTCGGAGGCGTTTTTTTCAGATGCGCTTCCATAATTTCGTATTCGGTTCCTTTGTCGAAAGGAGTTTTTCCGGCTAACATTTCGTAGAGCGTAATTCCGATGGAATAAATATCGCTTTGTTTTGTAGGGTCTTCGGCGCGAATTTGTTCGGGACTCATGTAAAGCAGCGTGCCGATTTTTGTACCGGTTTTTGTAATTCCTTTATCAAATAATGCTTTGGAAATTCCAAAGTCCATTATTTTTACAACGCCTTCTTTATTAATAATGATGTTGGAAGGCTTGATGTCGCGGTGAATAAAACTTTTCCCGTGCGCGTGCCCGACCCCTTCAAGCATTTGTTGTAAAATCAGCAGCGCTTCTCTTGTTTCCAATCTTACTTTACGGGAAATCATTTTTTCGAGCGTTTCACCTTCAACATATTCCATCACAATTCCGAGGATACCGTTTTGTTCCGTAAAACCGTAAACGGAAACGATGTTCGGGTGATTCAGCTTAGCTTGATTTTTCGCTTCACGCTTGAAACGTTCAACAAAATTTGTATTAAGCGCGCCCGTTTGGTTCAGCACTTTCAGCGCAACAAACCGCTCTAATTTTATATCGAACGCCTTGTAAACAATTCCCATACCTCCCTCGCCGAGAATGGAAACAACTTTATAATTTTCAATTAAAGAACCAATCATGTGTTTGGACTTCTAAATATTAGTGATAATTACGTAAGAAAAATTATCGGGCGAACCGTAATCTTCTACAAGCTGATAAAAATTTTGAGAGATTTCTTCCAGGTTACTTCCGTTCGAAAGAATTTTGTAAATTTCTCTAAAGCCTAACACGCCGCAAAGTCCGTCGGAGCAAAGAAGTATTTTAAACTGCTGATCGTCATAAAGATAAAAATAATCGCTGTCCGGTGAGCAATCGCTATCTTCGCCTAACGCTTTAACAATAATATTTCTGTGGGGATGCTTCTCGGCTTGCAGAGAAGTGATCAGCCCGTTGTCCACCATCTTTTGAACCAGCGAGTGATCTTTTGTTACTTGCTGCAAGTGATTATTTGTGAAGAGATAAATTCTCGAATCACCGATGTGTCCCCAATAAATTGTGTTTCCTGCAATGAACACCACAACCGCTGTTGTAGCCATTCCTTTATAATGTTCCGATTTGCTGCCGTGTTCCAAAAGTGTTTTATGGGCAGCAGTTAGCGCAGCATTCATTTTAGAAAGATTATCAAGCTCGGGATGTTGAACGAAAAAGTTATAAATTGTTTCAACCGCCATCTTGGAAGCGACGTCACCTGCCCGGTTTCCGCCTAATCCGTCGCATACGATAGCAAGAAGTCCATCTTCCAGATTAAAGACATTTGCGGAATCTTCATTAACGGTTCTTCGTTTACCGAGGTGCGAAGCAAAAATATAATTGACAACCATGTAATAGCTTATTGGATGTAAGTGAGAAAATGCATTTCAAATGTAATATAATTTTATTCTGTTTTTTTACCAAAAGTGCAATAACCTTATTTAAAAGATAATGTCTTGGCAAGATATTTGCTAAAGTTTTTGATCCGAATTATATTTGTTTTACCGATAAAAAGAATTATCAATACTTTCTGCGAAAGTGGCGTAATTGGCAGCCGCGCTAGACTTAGGATCTAGTATCGAAAGATGTGGGGGTTCGAGTCCCCCCTTTCGCACATAATTTATCAACATAGAGGTTAGTTTGGAAACAAAAATTAATGCAATAAGCGAATCAGTTAACGAATTGGAGGTTATTGCAGCGTACGATGAAATTAAAAGTTCGCTTGATGCTGAAGTTCAAAAACAAATAAAAAATATTCAAATCGACGGATTTAGAAAAGGAAAAGTTCCTCCTGCTGTTATTAAAAGAATTTACGGCGACTCTCTTGAATATACTGCGGCAGAAAAAGTTGCTAATAAATTATTCTGGCAGATTGAAAAAGAACAAGTTCTAAAACCGATTAACGAACCAACCCTTACGGATATCGATTTTAAACCGAACGAACAACTTACTTTTAAAGTGAATTATGAAGTTTTCCCGAAACTTGAACCGCAAGGTTATAAGGGACTGGAAATTGAGGTGCCTGACTTTAACGTTAGCGATGCGGAAGTTGAAGCTGAAGTAACACGGCTGCTGGAAGCCAACGCTACTTATGAAGATGCCGAAACCATCGAAGATGAAAAATTTCTGATGACCGCGGATATTTTTTCTGCCGATGAAAGTGGAGCGTCCACCGGAATTAAAATGGAGTCGGATTACAAAATCAATCTCTCAAACAAAAATATAAATAAAGAAATCTTCGATAACGCGTTAAATAAAAAAGTTGGCGACACTTTCTCCTTCTCTTTTGATGAACCTCACGAACATCACGACGATGTTCCGCACGAACACAAAAAAATCACCTATGCAGTTGAAATAAAAAGCGTACAAAAAGTTGTTTATCCGGAACTGAATGAGGAATTTTTGAAAAAAGTTTCTCGCGATAAAATTACCACCGCCGATGAGCTTCGTGAAAATATTAAAAAGGATTTAGTCTCTTATTACGAATCAAGCATCAATGACATGACGGAGTTAAAACTTGAGCAGGCAGTGCTTAAAAATAATGACTTCGCCCCGCCCAAAGTGTTTATTCAGAATTATTTAGACCATCTTGTAAAAGATGAAATTGAAAGCTACAAGAAAAAGAAAAAGAAAGCGAATGCCGAAGCAATACGCGAAAGATTAATGCCTAAAGCAGAAAATTCGGTTAAATGGATTCTCTTAAAAGATAAAATTGTTGAGAAAGAAAACATCACACTTTCCGATGATCGCATCAAAGAACTTTCTGAAGAAAATGCCGAGAAAATGGGCGTCTCCTCCGATGTTTTGTTGAAGCATTATCAATCCGACGAAATGAAAAACCGTTTATTGATGAACGAGTTTTATTCTTTTCTTAAAAAATCAAATACGATAAAACGAATTGACCCGGAAGTATATTCGCAAAAGGAAGAAGCACATGCAGAAAAACATTGAAATTTATAACCAGTTAGTGCCTTACGTTATTGAACAAACCGGTCGCGGCGAACGCGGGATGGACATTTATTCGCGCCTCTTGCGTGAACGAATTATTTTTCTCGGTACAGCTATTGACGATCATGTTGCAAGTTTAACTATTGCTCAATTAATTTTCCTCGAAGCTGAAGATTCACAAAAAGATATTTACCTCTACATTAATTCTCCGGGCGGAAGCGTTTCAGCCGGGTTAGCGGTGTACGACACGATGAAATATATCAAGCCCGACGTTGCTACCATTTGCGTTGGTATGGCGGCAAGCATGGGCGCTATCCTTCTTGCAGGCGGACAAGCAGGTAAAAGAACTTCGCTTCCTAATTCAAGAATTATGATTCATCAACCATGGGTTGGCGGATTGCAAGGACAAACTACCGATATTGAAATCCATGCAAAAGAGATGATTAAAACGCGGGATACGCTGTATGGAATTTTAGCCGCACACACTGGCAAAACTATTGAGCAGATCACCAAAGATTGCGATAGAGATTATTTCCTTTCTGCTGAAGACGCTAAAAATTATAACATCATCGATAATATTTTAGAAAAAAGACCTTAAGCTTACCAAGCCTGTTTGATAGATAACGTCGGACAGGCTTTTTCAATTCCAAACTTTTTATGAAAAAAACAATTTTACTTTTCCTTCTTTTTTTAACCGCTAATTTTTCACAACCGCTTGTAAATAAATTAAACCGTTACTGCGATGAATACGTGCAAAGGAATTCGCTCCCATCTTTATCGGCGGGAATAAGCGACCATGGAAAAATTGTTTGGACAAACTATACCGGTTTTGCCGATTTGGAAAATACTATTCCGGTTTCAAAAAATTCTCTCTATCGCATCGCTTCAATTTCCAAATTCATCACCACTGTGGCAATCATGCAGCTTGTTGAGCAAGGAAAGATTAAATTAGATAAAGACGCGAGAAATTATCTCCCCTACATTCCACAAAAAAAGTGGAGCTTTACGGTTCGGCAGTTGCTCAGCCATACTTCGGGCATTCGTACATACAAGAACAATGAAGAATTTAACAGCAAACAAAATTTCAATTCCGTCCGCGATGCCGTTCAATATGTTATGAAAGATACGCTCGATTATCAACCGGGAACAAAGTATGTCTATTCCACGTTGGCATTTAATCTTCTCGCCGGAATAATTGAACAAACTTCCGGTTTGTCATTCGGTGAATATCTGCGCAAAAACATTTTTGAACCGGCAAAGATGACCTCTTCACGTCTCGATTTTTACAATCAAATTATCAGCAACCGAGTAAAAGGATATCAGAAAAATTCTTTAAGAGAATTTGAAAATGCGCCCCTGGCAGATTTGACGATTAAATTTCCGGGTGGAGGAATTCTTTCTACGGTAGAGGATTTATTAAAATTCGGAAACGGACTTCTTCAACACACACTGCTGAAAAAAGAAACGCTTGATACAATGCTTACGGAGACTGTTTTAGCAAACGGAAAGAAAATTGATTATGGATTGGGTGTTGCCGTCGGAGTTGATAAATATGGGCGAAAGTTCTTTGGACATGCGGGAGGCGGAACCGGTTTTGTCTCATGGTTAGTGTGTTATCCTGAAACGGAAATTGCCGCAGTTCATTTAATTAATTGCAGAGATAGAAATCTCATTAATGTTGCCGTTGAAGTTTCTGCTCTTTATTCCGGTAAAGAAGTCGTCTTCCCGAAATATTCAGTGAGCGATACACTCACAAAAATTACGGTTGCCGTTTCGATTGACTCCGCTCTCGGATTTTTGAAATCCATTGAAACGAACAAAGATGGAAATTATATTTTGTCAAATGATGAACTAAAAGATTTCGGAAATGATTTATTAACGGCAAACAGAACGAAGGAAGCCATCATCGCATTTACTGCTTTGACGGAAAAAGATTCGTCCTACGTGGATGGATTCATCGGGTTGAGCGATGCCTTTAACCGAGACGGCAATAAAGGAATTGCGCTTCGCAATTTGAAAAGAGCCATCAAATTAAAACCGAACGACGCCAAAATTCAATCCATGATTTTGCAGATTGAAAATGACCAAAAATAATTTTACGATTATCTACAGTTCGTCATTTATTTTTTCTTTAATTTAGAGAGAAGAAAATCAATAATCCAAAAGTGATGCAGAAAAAGAAAATCGTAATTGTTGGTCCAGCCTATCCCTACCGCGGTGGAAATTCTCTTTTCATAGCTCACCTCTATGATAAATTGAGCAAAGAATTTGAAGTAACCATTCTCAATTACAAACTCCTTTATCCATCATTTTTATTTCCGGGAAGCACCCAGTTTGATAAAAGCAACGTCACGTTTAATCCAATAAAAAGCGTGCGAATCGTTAATTCAATTTCACCAATTTCATGGCTAAAAACGGCGGGGCGAATTAAAACTATTCAACCCGATTTAGTTGTCTTCGATTGGTGGCATCCGTTTTTTTCTTTCTGCCATTTTTCAATCAGTGCATTGCTCGGCAAAGCGTATCGAAACAAAATCCTTTTCATTACCGAAAATTTCATTTCACACGAAGGACATTTTGTAGATCGCATGCTCACAAGATTCGGATTATGTTACGCCTCATCTTTTCTTGCCCTTTCGGAAAAAGTTGAAAAAGATTTGAGCGCTGTTGCAACTAACAGAAAAATCTATCGTTCGGAACTCCCGGTGTATGATTGTTATAATTTACCCGCTGACGAAAATAAATTAAGTAGAAAGACCTTTGGGTTAAACGAGGATGATTTTGTTCTTCTTTTTTTCGGCTACATCAGAAAATATAAAGGTCTCGATTTGCTCATAAACGCGTTGCCGTTGGTAATAAAGGAGATTCCGAATGTTAAGTTGTTGATCGTTGGAGAATCGTATGAAGATTTTTCCTTCTATCAAAAATTAGTTTCCGAATTGAAAGTGACAAATTATGTATTAATGGAAAATCGTTTTGTGGCAAATGAAGAGGTCGCTAAATATTATTCCGCCGGCGATTTGGTCGTTCTTCCCTACCGGAGCGCAACACAAAGCGGAATTCTTAATGTTGCTTATGGATTTTACAAACCCGTCCTTGTAACAAATGTAGGCGGCTTGGCAGAGTTTGTTAGTGAAAATGAAACAGGAATTGTTGTTGAACCGGAATCACCGGAAGCAATAGCAAATGGAATTCTTAAATTTTACTCTTTGCAAAAAAGCGTGAACTTTAGAAAATATATCAGCGAGCGCGTTACGCAAAATCAATTTTCTTTTATCGCACAATTATTTGGAAAAATAATCTCGGACATCGTATGATCTTAAAAACCGACTGCCAACATTTTCCCGGAGATAGACCGTGCAGCTTTAATAAAAATTTCGGGTTACTCTGCAATAGCTGCGATCAATATGGCTCTACCGGTTTCAAAATCATTATTATTAAATTTGATGCCGTAGGTGACGTACTTAGAACAACATCGCTACTCCACGCATTGAAGAAAAAATATCATGACTCTCACATTACTTGGTTCACAAAAAAAAGTTCTTATCCTATTTTTCAAAATAATTCTTTGGTGAACGAAGTTCTCTGTCTGGAAGATCATGATGTAATTGCAAAGCTGTCGGTAGTTGAGTTCGATTTACTCATCCATCCGGATGCATCGGCGCAAAGCGGCTCTTTCGCATCACTCATCAAAGCAAAAAAGAAAAAAGGATTTGTTCTTGATACAAAAGGGAAAATCCAACCGGTTGATCAAAATGCAGTGGAGTGGCTTGAGCTTGGCGCTTTTGATCAAAAGAAAAAATTGAATGAGAAAACGTATCAGCAAATTCTGCATGAGATTTGTAGCCTGGAATATGAAAAAGGAGAAATTCTTCTTTCCTTAACTCATGATGAAATTAAAATCGCCGATGAGTTTTACGTTAAACACAACTTGAAGAAATTTAAAACAATTGTTGGACTTAATACCGGCGCGGGTTCGCGGTGGCAATTCAAACAATGGAATATTAATCACTATGTTCAACTCATTGAGAAGATTAAAAACTATTCAAACGAAGTTGGAATACTCCTCTACGGCGGTAAAGATGAACAAGAACGAAATGAATATCTATCAAATCAATTTCCTTTTGTAATAAATACCGGTGCGGATAATTCACTTCGACGGTTTTTTGCTTTAATCAACCTCTGCAACATTTTTATTACCGGCGATACGTTAGGTTTACATGCGGCAACGGCATTAAAGAAAAAAATTATTTGTCTTTTTGGACCCACTTCATCAAATGAAATTGAAGATTACAGAAGAATTAAAAAAATTGCACCCGATATGGAATGTTTGGTTTGTTACAAAATGAAGTGTGACTTTTCGCCCAATTGCATGGACCTTATTTCTGCTGAGTTAGTTTTTGATTTGTTGAAAAAGATGTTACTTGAGGAGAATGGTTCTCTTTAAGTATTCACTTTGCATCTTTGTTTTTTAGTTTTAACACGATATGCTTTTGTTCTCGCCCAACAACATACTGTTGAACGTGCTGCGATGACTTAAATAGGTCGATTACGTTTCCCCTTTTAGCTTGTTCCTCCGTCGTCCCCTCTTTTGTAGGCGATTCTGATTTTACATTCTTAATAAATGAGGCAAAAGATTTATCTTCATCCAATTTTTTACTTATAACATTTTGACCAACCAGCGTTTGTTTATCAATAACAAATTTATCCTCATGTTGAGGTTTCATTTTGTTCTGAGTTATCGGTTTAGAAGAACCGGGCATTGGCAAATAGGTTAGCTTCCTCATTTTGTGAGCATCGAAGTTTCTATCCTCTTCAATTAAATCATTTCTCACATCTTCAACGGTAATTTTTTTAAACCGCGGAACAACTTTTTCCGCTCCGACTTTAATTTTTTGTACTTCATGAAGTGTTTGTGTTGCATCAAAAGCAACCTCATCAAAAGCGAAGATCAACTCGGCGAAAACTTTGTCGTTTTGCCATTTCGCTTCAGAAACTTCAAGATCGAAGGCATAAACTTCCGAATAATTTGGCTTGCCGAAATTACTTATCTGAGATAGAAGCCCGACCTGCTGAATTCTGAAACGGACATCGGCAATCTGGTTGCTTTTCACATACTCTTCTAATTCTTTTACTGCAAACACAGGATCGAAATGAACCACCTCGGACTCCCCATTGATGGTAATCATTATTCCATATTTAATAATATCCGTCTGGAAAGAAGATAAATTTGTAAGCAATCTGTAAACGATGACTGATTTCGGATCGCTCGAATTAATATACCGGCACACATCATTAAAATGGATGGGAATCGCTTTTTTGAATTTATCGTCCTTGTTAATCAGTTTAAAATTTTTCTCAAAATCGAATTTGTTTTCCGAGTAAATAAAGACGTCGTTCTGTTTAATATCTAAAGTTTCAAGAATCATTGTGTTTTGCGTTGAACAAGCCCTAAATCAGTCTTTTGTTTTTCAGTATTGTTTTTGAATATTGTTATACAAAAATAAACAATTTCCATTAGAATAAGGAAGTTTCTTATGTCACTCAATATTGCAACTATTCAAAAGATTTTAGAAGAGAGAAATTTAGACGGCTGGTTATTATTTGATTTTCGCGGCTCAAATGATCTGGCATTAGAAATTCTCGGTATTAAAAAAGAATCACACCTAACAAGAAGATTTTTCTATTTTATTCCGCAAAAGGGAAATCCAAGTAAGATTGTAAATGCAATCGAAGAGCATAATTTAGCCCACCTGCCGGGCGAAAAATTGTCTTACTCAAGTCATCTTTCTTTACGGGAGCAATTAACTAAAGCTCTCTCCGGGAGCAAAAATATAGCGATGGAATATTCTCCGATGAATGCCATTCCTTACCTCTCAAAAGTTGATGCAGGAACCATAGAATTAATCAAGTCCTTTGGGGTAGAAATTTTTAGCTCCGCCGACTTAATAACACAATTTACCGCTCTCTGGTCGCAAGAACAATATGAAGAAAACATTCCCGTTGCAAAAGCGTTGGTTAAAATAGCAAGTGATGCTTTCAACTTCATTAAAAATATGAAGTTAGGTGGAAACACTTTAACGGAATTTACCGTACAACAATTTATAATGGATCAGTTCAAAAAAAGAAATTTGATTACCGATTTTCCACCGATTGTTGGAGTAAATGAAAATAGTGCCAACCCCCATTATGCTCCCGATGAAAATACTTTTAAGAAGATAAACGAAAATGATTTTGTACTGATCGACCTTTGGGCAAAAACCCCCGACGATTCTTCTGTTTGGTCGGATATAACATGGGTAGGATTTGTTGGCAAGGAAGTTCCTGCAAAATATATTAAGATTTGGCAAATCGTAAAGGATGCACGCGATGCCGCATTTGCGTTTGTTGAAGAGAGGTTCAGAGACAATTTACCGGTTCGCGGATTTGAAGTTGATGATGCCTCCCGAAAAGTAATTGAAGACGCCGGATACGGAAAATATTTCATCCATAGAACCGGACATTCAATTACAACTACTCTACACGGAAGCGGACCGCACATGGATAATTATGAAACAAAAGATGAACGTCTTTTGCTGCCATCTACTTCATTTTCAATTGAACCCGGAATTTATTTAACGGGTGATTTTGGAATTCGAAGCGAGATTGACGTCTTTATTCACCCGGATGGGAGAGTTGAACAGACGAGCGGAATTCAACAAGAAGAGATCATTGCAATTTTAAAATAGGCTTTACTTCAATATTACTTTTCGGGAACGAAATAAATTTAATTACGGTTTCCATAGAAAAAGGATTATATGAAAATCGTAAATATCTTTGCAATTTTTTCCTCTTTCTTGTTCTCTGCGTGCGGAGGCAGCGCCGAAAACTTACGAGAAGGAATGCCGGCTCCAAAATTCACTTTGAGTGATGCGTACGGAAACGCCTATTCTCTTTCGTCATACGTCGGCAAATCTCCGGTTATCGTCTATTTCTATCCCAAAGCCTCCACCCCCGGCTGCACAAAAGAAGCATGCGGAGTAAGAGATAATATTTCAAAATTTAAGAATGCCGGGATTGAAATTTTTGGGATAAGCGTTGACTCAAAAGAAAAGATCAAATCATTTATCGATTCATACGGTTTGAACTTTCCGCTTCTCTCCGATGAAACGAAAGAAACCTCAAAAGCTTATGGTGTATTAAACGCGATTGGCTTCGATAGCCGAGTTACCTTTATAATAGATAAGAACGGCGAGATAGCAAAAATAATACGCGATGTTGATGTTGAAAAACATGCTGAGCAAGTATTTGACCTGGCTATTAAATTAAAATGATTTCGGTTTGAAGTAGTTAAAACTAATCAGCTTGATCACTATTAAACGATGTTTTTCGCTCTTAGATATTTATACTTGAAGCATGATAAACATCATAGTGAATCTTTTTGATTCCTTCATCGCTCAAATATTCATCAAACGCCATTCGCTTATCAATTATTCCGGAAGGAATGATCTCGATAATTCTATTTGCAATGGTGTGAATGAACTGATGATCGTGCGAGCTGAAGAGAACCGTTCCCGTAAAATCTATAAGGCTATTGTTTAACGCTGAAATTGCTTCGAGGTCGAGGTGGTTTGTCGGTTCATCCATTATAAGCATGTTGGCGCCCGAAAGCATCATCTTTGCAAGCAAGCAGCGGACTCTTTCTCCTCCGGAAAGCACTTTCGCTTTTTTCAACGATTCTTCCCCGCTGAACAACATCCTTCCGAGAAATCCACGAATATATGTTTCATCAGTTTCTTTTGAGTACTGACGCAGCCAATCAATTAAATTCAAATCAACATTAAAAAATTCAAGATTATCCTTCGGAAAATAAGCAAGTTTTATTGTCGGTCCCCATTCATACGTGCCTGCATTTGATTGCTCTTTTTCAGCAAGGATATTGAACAACATGGTTTTTACAACGTCATTCGGACCAACAAACGCAATCTTATCTCCCTTTTCAACTTTGAAAGTCAAATTATTCAAAAGAATTTCTTCGTCAGTTTTTTTGGTGAGTCCGGTAATTTCCAATACATTCGTTCCGGCTTCGCGTTCGGGTTTGAAAGCGATGTAAGGCATTTTACGAGAGGAAGGTTTGATATCTTCCAGCGTCAGATTTTCAAGTTGTTTTTTTCTTGAAGTTGCCTGTTTGGATTTAGAGGCGTTAGCGCTGAATCGCGAAATAAATTCCTGAAGCTCCGCCATTTTTGCTTCAATTTTTTTTTTTGCATCTTTGGCTTGTTTAGCCGCAAGCTGACTGCTCTCCAACCAGAAATCATAATTGCCGGTGTACATTTGAATTTTCCCGTAATCAATGTCTGCAATATGAGTACAAACTTGATTCAGAAAATGTCTATCGTGCGAAATTACGATTACCGTATTGTTAAAATTCTGAAGAAACTCTTCCAACCAACCGATTGAAATGATGTCAAGCTGATTTGTAGGTTCATCAAGTAATAAAATATCCGGGTTACCAAATAATGCCTGCGCTAAAAGAACTTTTACTTTTTCTGTTCCCGAAAGATCCTTCATCAATTTAGAATGAAGTTCGTCTGCAATGCCCAATCCGCTCAATAATGAAGCGGCTTCGGACTCTGCTTCCCAGCCGGAAAGTTCTGCAAATTCTCCTTCCAACTCGGCGATGCGCATCCCGTCTTCATCGCTAAATTCATGCTTGGCGTAGAGTGCATCTCTCTCTTCCATGATAGAAAAAAGTTTTTTATGACCAACCATTACGGCTTTAAGTACCTCGTATTCATCAAACTCAAACTGATTTTGCTTTAAGGTTGTTAATCGATTCCCCGGGGTAATAATTACTTCACCGGAGCTTTGGTCAAGTTCACCGGAAAGAATTTTTATAAATGTTGATTTCCCCGAACCATTGGCACCGATTATGCCGTAACAGTTGCCGGGTGTGAATTTTAAATTTACTTCTTCAAATAAGATTCGTTTGCCAAAACTTAAAGAGAGATTACTGGTGCTTATCATTAATTCTTTGTTCCGTTTTTAATTCAAATGGAGTATTCTTGAACGGCATTATCCGTTTCAGGCGTTTTTGTTTTGTGCCGAATACCTGAAAGTGATTGAAACTTCCGGGAATTACATTGCATTCTTTCCGAGGTCTCAAAAATGTTTAATTGAAGTTGAGTTTTTTTCAGGGTAGAAAGTGAACTTTAAAAACTTATTTTCGCCGTGCAAATATAAGCAAATCTCTCAAATATTCGGGTAAATCGGTTGGCGTAAGTTTAAAGTAGCCGGTAATAATAGATTATGAGAAACGCAACCGGAATGAGAATCCCGATAGCCGCTAACCATGCGCCCCGTCCCGTTATTCCATTTTTCCCCTTGATCATGAATAAACCGGTAATAGCAAGAAATAGCAGTGCAACGGCAAAGAGATCTGCAACCCACGTCCATATTTTTTTTGGCGAATTGAGGTGCAGAAAATTCGATTCTCTGATGATTGCTCTGCTCGTAATTTTTTCTTGCGTAAGTTCCCCTTTTTTCAAATTAACCGTGATGGTATTGCCGTCAACAAAAATATTTATCGTGTTCGAATCGGGAAGAAAAAAACTTTTCAACTTTCCCGTCTCACCGGCTTTTGCAAGAATCTCGGTTATCAAAGTTGAAGAGGTAAGCATGCTATCGGGAATCGGATCAATCTTCATTATCGATTTTTCAATTGAATAATTTGGATTCCAATCGTTTGCATGATTTACTGCTAAACCGGAAATTGCATAAATGACCGTTAATCCGGCTGCAATATACCCGATATCTCTGTGAAGAATTCGAACCCATTTGCGCCACTTGAACATCAATACCTCAGAATATAAAAAAAGGCTGCCGGATAGATGCTATTCATCGAACAAGATTTAGAAGACAAGAATTTGAATAACATCTAAGCGCTGACAACCTTTATTGATAATACAAAATTGAATTATTTAATTTCTGCGCCGAGTCCTTTAATTTGATACGCCGTTACCGGACCGGTTATAGTAGCCGGGTCAAATTTCTTTCCATGTTCTTTAGCTTCATTTTCAGCCGCGGCAAGCGCTTGTTCTTTAGTCATTTTAATTTCATACACTTCCCCTTCAACCAAAGCTGATTTCCCTTTTTCTTCCATCGGGAAAACAATTTCTCCGTCTTTCACTTTAATTTTTATCTTTTGATACGGTTTATCACTTGCAAGTTCAATCCAGCATCCCCGTTTTTCACAAACGCCAACAACATTTCCTTCAACAAGCACTTTTTTGCCAACAAAATCCTTCGGATTAGCAAGGATAGTAGAAATTTTTGTTTTTGCTTTCAGCTTTATTTCTTTTCCATACTTGTTTCCGCCGCCGGCAAAAGTTGTAGTGAACGACAACAAGAGCGCAACCGCTATTAAAATCGATTTCTTCATAACTTCTTTCTAATGTTATTTATAAAAATTTTATTACTACAAATATATTACACTTTTATGTGAAAATAGTACCATCGTTTAAAGAGATAAAGCACGAATGTACAGCGATTTCCCCGATGGATAAAGAACGTGAATAAAATTTTTTAACAACCGATGTTTTCGTTATACTTACATCTTAAAAATTGAAAACAAAAGGTAAATGAAAACAACGATTACTCCCGTTATTCTTACGGCAATGGAACTTGATGTCCGCTTCGGCGAGCAAATAATTCTTGATAAAGCCTCGCTTAGCGTGCATGAAGGAGACAGAATTGGTTTGGTTGGTAGAAATGGCGCGGGCAAATCAACATTTCTAAAAGTGATTGCCGGTCTGCTCGCTCCCGATCAAGGTGAAGTAGCAAAGAAGAAAAATTTAGTAGTTGGAATGCTTACTCAGGAGTTTACGCTTGATGAGACGAGAAATGTTTATCAAAATATTTTAGACGGCGCCGACAAAATTGTTGCGCTGTTACATGAATATGAAAACCTTCCCCACGATTCCACAAAAAGGCATTTCCTTGAAGAAAAGATTTTGCTTCTCGACGGTTGGAACCTTGAACGAAATATTGATCTGTTGATAAAATCACTTCATGCACCGGAACCGGAAAGAAATATTGCATCTCTCTCCGGCGGAGAAAAGCGGCGCGTAGCATTGTGCAGAGCGCTTATCTCGCAGCCTGACCTCCTTATTCTTGATGAACCGACCAATCATCTTGACACAGATTCAATTGAATGGATAGAAAACTTTTTAGCCGACTACAAAGGAACGTGCATTTTTGTTACACACGATCGCTATTTTTTAGATCGCATCGCAAATAGAATTGTTGAACTTTCTTCCGGAACATTCTTTTCTCATCAAGGGAATTACACCGACTATTTATGTAACAAAGCAGAGCGGCAGGCGGTAAAAGAAGTTGAAGAAAACAAGCGGCAGAATTTCTTACGCCGCGAGCTTGAATGGGTGATGCGCGGGCCCAAAGCTCGAAGAACAAAGGCTAAAAGCAGACTCGATAATTATTATGAAGTTGCCGCTCAACAAAATCTTGAAGTTGAGATGGATGTCGAAATGATCATTCCTCCCGCAGAACAACTTGGCAAAAAAATCCTTGAGCTGCAAAATGTAGGAATGAAATTAGGCGATAAGTTTTTATTTGATGAACTCAATTTCAACTTTACCGCCGGAAGAAAATTAGGAATCATCGGAAAGAACGGCGTTGGAAAAACTACACTCTTAAAAATTATTTTGGGTGAACTTCATCCGACTAAGGGGAAATTAGACCCCGGCGAAAAAACAGAATTCAATTATATCGATCAAGCGCGCCTGTTGTTAAGTGATGATGAAACCGTAATGGAAGCAATCGGAGAAGGAAAAGAAACAATTCAGTTCGGCAAATACCGGATGGGAGTTTGGACGTACCTTCGTCGCTTTCTCTTTACGGATGATCGTATCAACACTAAAGTCGGCAGACTTTCCGGCGGGGAAAAAAGTCGGTTAACACTTGCCAAAATTATTAAGAACGGCGGCAACTTCCTCCTTCTTGATGAACCAACAAATGACCTTGACCTTCCAACATTGCGTATCCTTGAGGAAGCGCTCATTGCATTCGACGGATGCGTTATCATCGTTAGTCACGACCGCTACTTCCTTAACCGCGTATGCAACGGAATACTTGCATTCGAAGAAAACGGTACCATTTATATTAGCGAAGGCAATTACGATTATTATCTCGAAAAAAGAAAAGCCCGAAAATCCACCGTTCAAGAATCTCTTCCAAAAGAAAAGACGGTTGAAAGTAAAACGAAAGCAAAAGGGAAAAAATTAAGTTGGAAAGAAGCAAAAGAACTTGAATCGATTGAAGAGAATATTATGATTGCCGAGTTGGAAGTTGAACGGATTGAAAAAATTTTTTCTTCACCCGACTTCTACCCAACATTCGCCGCACAAACCAACGTACTCAACCTTCAACTTAAAGAAGCAAAACAAAACGTTAAACTACTCTACGACCGTTGGGAAGAACTTGAGCAATTAAAAAATAGTTTTCAATAAATAACTCACCTTACGCAATTGTATGGCGATTCTCAGCTTGCCCCGCCCCGGCGGTGGAATCGCCCACGCGTTTTGTTTTCAAAATATCTATTTTCGAGCGAAACGGTCCGCCACCGGCGAATTCGCTCTACAATTATGCGTAAGGTGAGTAAATAAAAAAGGCTGCCTCTTTACTCAAGCGACAGCCTTAAGACATTTCCGTAATCGTACTTTACTTCAGAAGAACCATCTTTTTTGTTTGAACAAATGCACCGGCTTGCAAACGATAAATGTACGTACCGCTTGCTAAATTAGCCGCTGAAAAATCAACGTTGTATGTGCCCGCTTCTTTCTTTTCATTAATTAAAGTTGCAACTTCTTTACCAAGAATATTGAATACTTTCAACGTAACTTGTTCGGGGTTTGCAACTGCAAATGTAATCATGGTTACCGGGTTAAACGGATTCGGATAGTTCTGCGATAGTGAGAATTCGGAAGGAGTAACTCCTCCGGTTTCTACAACTTTAGAGAACTTATATGAACCGTCAAAATCAACCTGGCATAACCGATAATAATATTTTACGGAGCTTGCTTTTTTATCGAGGAAGCTGTAATTGTGTGCCGATGTTGATGTACCGTTTCCATCTACAAAACCGATAGTAACGTATGCTTTACTGTCGCTGCTTCTCTGAATTTCAAATCCTTTATTGTTTGTTTCTGTAGCCGTTGCCCACGCAAGTTGAATCCCATCCTTTAAAGCGTTTGCTGCAAACGAAGTTAACTCAACCGGAACAACGTTATGAATGAATTCGATATTATCCATATAATTTATGCTTCCTCCAGGTCTTGGAGTAACAGAAAAATCTGGGATTAAGGTTATCGTAGCTGCTGTAGTTCCGATTGCGGAAGTATAATTAAAGGTTAATTTTTCCCATTCATTAATCTTCGTATTTGGAACGTTGTGGTCAGCATTTGGTGGTTCTAATTTGAGGTTAACATTAGAAATTACATCCTTGTAAACCATCATGGTGATCATTGAGTTGTTAGCGTCAAGTACTATTGAACCATGGCTTTGACCATAAAAACCTGACCACGGATCGCCAGTAGCCGTAACGACATATTTTAAACACTTAGCTGAAGTATTAATTCCGGTTGTGTTTGGATTTGCTACTACAGAAAGATTGGTAGAATCCCCGGACCCGTTAGAGAAGATAGTCCATTTATAATTCTGTCCCACCGTTTCAAAATCGATGGTCGATTGTCCATACAAGGACACGGCGAAAAGAAACGTACAAAGTACCAAGAAATTTTTCATACTGAACTCCTTAAGTAATTAATTATATTTATTATTTCTGTCGACATGTTATCAAGTTCTATCTGAGTAAGGGGTCAACACTATCAATAAGAAGAACTAATTTGTACGAACTTTCTTACATGTAAACATTTACATCGCAATATAATTCATTCTTTTGAAATGTCAATACCCTAAAAAAATAATTATTAACTCACCTTACGCAAAATTTTCGAGCGAATCCGCCGGTGGCGGACCGTTTCGCTCGAAAATAGATATTTTGAAAACAAAACGCGTTGGCGATTCTGAGAATCGTTCTACAATTGTGTAAGGTGAGTTATTAATACTTTTATTAAAGTGATGGACGAGATTATGAATTGAGAATAAGACATGGGAAAGTCATGTTTCAGTTGCAGAAGGAAATAAACTTTGAATCACCCCGTCATTATCTAATCCTGCTTTGTTCTGTCCCCCACTTCACCTGCATTGTTTTATCCCCCTCTACACTTGAAATGCTTTGTCCCCCTCTCCTACGAGAACAATATTGCATGTCGCTTAGGAGAGGGGTTATGGGTGAGGTCAACTGCATACTCCGGGCAGACTCTCAACACTACATGCACACTCTCACCACACAAATCCCGTTAGCACAAGAGTAGCGGAATAGACAGCGTCTCTGCCCATACTGCATTCCGACCTCTCCCCCGCCCCTCCCCTTTACAAGGGGAGGGGAGAAATCTTTTGTTCCCCTCTCTTACGAGAACAATATTGCATCTCGCTTAGGAGAGGGGCTAGGGGTGAGGTCACTTCAGCAGTACCATCTTCTTTGTCTGTACAAACTCACCTGCCTGCATACGGTAAATGTACGTACCGCTTGCAAGACCTGTAGTTGCAAACTCAACAGTATATGTACCAGGCTCTTGTTTCTCGCTTACCAGTACAGCTACTTCTTTACCAAGTACATTAAATACTTTTATCGTAACATTCTGGCTACCGACGACTGAATACTGAATACTTGTTGTAGGATTAAACGGATTCGGATAATTCTGTTCCAACGCAAATGCTGTAGGGGTGCCAAGGTCAACTTCTACTTCTTTGCTGTACTCATATTTACCGTCGTTATCTATTTGTTTTAAGCGATAAGTATATTTACCGGAGGTTGCCGACTTATCCGTAAAGCTGTACTCTTTAGTTGAGTTGCTGTTGCCCGCACCGTTTACAAAACCAACCGCCCCCCAAGCCCCCCAAAGGGGGGATGTAAAAAGCCCTTCCCTTTGGGAAGGGTTGGGATGGGCTTGTCTTTCTATTTCGAATCCATAATTGTTTACCTCGGTAGCTGTCTGCCATGTAAGCAGTATGCTGTTGTTTTTAATTGCAGCAGAGAAGGAAGTGAGTTCTACAGGGAGAGGGTTGCCTGCACTATTAGCGCCAAAATAAAAAGTATTTGAAAGTCTTGAGTTATCCAATCCTATTCTATTCACCTGCGGATTTGTATTTGTGCCAGTGCTGCTTTCTGCAACTCCAACAGTATCAGTTGCACGAATCAATCTTAGATCACTATAGGAAAGAATACCGGGGAAGTTTGAAGCTTGAATACGTATTCCGAAGTTATAACCACCCGAGAGCCCATCAGCAACGGTTACAGCCCATGAAGCATTGGTGCGTAAATCAATTGAGATACCCGCATCAACAAAGGACGAAATTGATGTGGTTCCCGAAGCAGGATTATACTGTACAGTAAGCGTACCTCCTCCTGAAGAAGAAGTTACACACCCAATCCATAAATTTCGATTATCCGAACCATCACCGAATGGGAACAATCCTGCGACATCACCCTTTGCAATTGTTGTAGAATTCTGAAACCAACGTTTTAATGAACCACTGCCTGTGATAAATCCGGAAGTCCAACTTAGAGAAGCTACTTGTGTTGAGCCTGTACCTTCTCCAAGTACAATTGGATTGCCATTAAGATTTATGTTACCATTTGACATCGTTAGTGTTGCACCACCATTTAAGCTTAATGGATTATTAAGCTGTAATCCCGAACCATTATCCAGGGTTATATTAATCTTATTGAGAATTGAACCCGCAGTATTTGTATAACTCTGTAACGAAGAACCAGAAAATGCAATTGTCCCTGAACCCGAGCTTGTCTCCGTAATTGTACTACCATTCATCGAAAGATTACCATGCAAATTAATTACCGAATTCCCACTACCATTACTCATATTCATTGTTCCACTTGTCAAGTCAAGATTCCCGGTAATTGAAACAATCGGACTACTGGACGAGCATAGGATTAAAGAACCTGTTCCAGTAGAAGAAATGGTGAGATTACCTGTACAGAGATTTACAGCACCGGTTGCGAGGCTCCACTGCCAATCTCCACTATTAGTTGTCCAATTTATAAATAAATTTCCGAAAGGTAGAGTAACGCGTGTAGTCAAACTTATCCCCGTTCCCACCCATTGATTTATTTGAACTGTACTTAAAGCCCCAAACGATTCGATCCCATCAAAAATTGTTGTCCCCGGCGTTTGAGTATTATTATGAATATATGTGCCGCCATCGTCAATCTGGAAGTTTCCGGTAGATGTTAAATCCACCGCCGAATCCGATTGCAACACTCCTCCACTTTCTATTTGAAGCCTTACACCAGAGCCGCCACTAATCGTCCATCGCGAAGTCGTAGGATTCATCGAGTGCCCATTTTGTATAATATAGTATTGATTGTTAGTTGTAAAATTGGATGGATTAGTTCCAACACCTGTACGAGAAGTATTCCAATTCGTTAATACTGTCGGATCACCGCTTTGTTGGGAGTAATAAATTGTCTGCCCGTTCATATTCATCAGAATACTTAGCACCAACACTAATCCAAGTTCCATTTTTCTTCTTTTCATCACTCGCACCTCTTATGATTATTGAAATAGTTTCTTTCAAAGCTACATATAACTCGTTTGCTAAAGTCGCATCCGAGTATGATAAGGCGTTGCATGTAATTCAAACATGGAACTACAACAGCATCAATGCTTACAATGGTTCGGGAATATACGTAAGAGAAAAAGAGATTGAGAGAAGATATTCCCCCCGAAGATTATACTATACCAGCCATAAAAATACTGTATGATTGCATGGCGAATCTAGCTCCTCCATTGTTGTTTCGATTTAGCACTTAACGCCTCTGGTTAAACGGTTTTTCTATACACCAATTAGTCGTAGTATTAATTACTACATCCAAAAAATAAAACATTCTTTTCAATTATGCAAATATTTTTAAAATGAACTCAGACGAAACATCCACTTTATTGTAAAGGGACATGCTAATTTAAATTATCTGCCGCCATCACCGTTTTGCATATTCAATAATTAAAATCTTCAGGCTCATTGTTCAGCTTTCTGCCAATAAGGATACCGCGTTTATAGCACTCACTTAAATTTTTGTAAAATGCTAAATCGGATTGCTCTTCATACGATTCAAATGCGATGCCGAGATTCAATCTGTTGCAATATTTTTTATACGCAGGTTCCAGCGCAGCATAGATTTTCCTCTTTTCGTACTGACGTACCGTTTCAAATAATGCAGTTTTCCAATCAACATTCATTACTTCAATTTCAATTCGTTCATCGGCGTGCATTAGCGTATCAATTGCCTCTACAATACTATCATAGGTAGATTCATCGTCATCTTCCCATGCTCTGGCATACTCAATCACTTTTCTATCTTCGAATAACTCAACAAATTCCCAAAGTTGATCATCATTCCCACAACTGATGGAGGGACGTGGGTCTTCAGGATATTGCAGCGGAGGTTCAGCAGGTTCTTCCTTCGGACGCTTAAAATAGAGATCACGATAGAAATCTTCCTTCTCGCCTTTTATATCGGGTAGATACATGCATGGAAAACCGCCGTGCCTGTTAAAGTAAAACATAAACCATTCGGGGATATTAATGGATGAATCGTTATCGTTACTAAGTGAGTCTTTTATTTTGTCGTACTCTTGCCACGATTTAATATTCAGCTCGTAAGTGTCTGCGCCTAATTCGGCATCGGGGCTTAATATGTACTCTCGATACATGTTAAATTCTTCTTCGGAGATAGGTGAAAGGAAAGGACAATTTTCGATCCCTTTCTCCCAGTAATCAAAATCGAAAGTAACAATTACTTCGGGGATTACGAGAGTCCCGGCGCGCCACAGACATTGCGCTTCAAACAATTTAGCTTGTTGTATCTCCCATAATTTTTGCGATGCAATATCATCATATTTCAGCATCCGGTATTGATCCGATTGAAAAAATCTTTTGCCGTAATCGAGCCAATTGGCTTTTGTGCCTGCATACGATTCTATAAATCTGCTTATGCTTAATCCGTTAAATCGTTCATAAAACTTCCTATACTTAGGATTGTTACGAAGATCTTCCATGATCGCTTGTTTAACATCTTTCTCCTCATCAGCCATAGGGCACCTTCCATGATAATTTTAAATTGAATTGATCAATAGGAAAATAAATATTTAATAGAATAATGTAAAGGGGGAAAGGTTACAAGATTATCAAGATTATCAAGATTGATGCGGCAGTGACGCAGACAATTTTTTACTGTAAGCGCTACGGATTAAAATCCATACTGCACTTTTACCGTAGGACAAAATGTCACATCGTAGCCGTTGTTTATGGGATTAACGCGGAGACTTACCATTACATCTTTATTAAATGAAATAGCAGACCAAACAGCATCTAAACCTGAAAGGAGATGATTTATATAAATACCGATAACAGCTTTGTCGGCAACGTTATAGTAATCGTTTGCTTTACCACGCATCTTTGAGTAATCAAGAAAGTTAGGCGAGATGATATGGAAATCGGTTTCACTCTGAATGGCGTCATCCCAGCCGTGGCTGTACTGCGGATACTTCCCTATCAATTCATAATATTGCTGCTCTCCGTGTGGCGGCAGTGCATGTGAGTAGCCCGCGCCAAGCGCACGTTCAAGTCTGTTCAATTCAGAATGATTGACCGTACCGTCATTATTTATTACGTTGTAATCAGAGGCGTTTACAGTAGAATTAATGTTAGCGATGTTATTAATTGTCCACTCCGCATACCGTTTTATTGACCAATGTCCATCGGCATAATTTTGAAAAAGGTTTGTCTGGTCGTCACCTTTTTTGTTATAAGCAGAGGCGGCTACTATTGCGCCTACTTCAACCGCGGCAAACACGACGGCTTTCCAGTAACTTTCAGCATAGACTTCTCCTGCGCCCGGCAGCACCGCTGAAAGTAAACCGGCAATAAGAGGAGATTTTTTACTTACCGGGTCAGAGAAGGAAATACTTTGCCGCTGCGTAGCTTCTGCATTGAAAAGCGTTTTGGAATCTACGTGTAAGTTGCCCGTCAATTGCATTTCACTTTTTTGTGCAATAGTAAATCCGCAAAGCGCCACTCCAATAAAAGTGATAAACGAATATATAAATGTTTTATTAATCATAATTTTAGTCTTTATTAAAATTACCTTAGTTTTACTTTGTGCCCTTTGTGTCTTAGTGGCAAAGAGAATTTAACCACCGTAGGCACTAAGCACACTTAGTCTCACTAAGAAAACAATGGTTATCTAAAAATCAAATCCAAACAGAATACCACCATAGAATCTCCACTCTCCGCCGTAGTTAACGGTTTCATCGCGGACAGCTTTTGTGAATTTATCAAAACCATAATTTGCATTAAAGAAAATTGCAGTAGGGAAAAGATAGAATGAATTAAGTGCAATTCTTAACTCGGCGCCTGCGCCCTTCTTAAATGTTTTTCCGGCGGGGATGCTGCCCGTCCATGCATTACCAATATCGCCATACACCGAGACGAACATTTTATCAACGTAGAGATAACCGATACGCGAATCAATATTTCTCCATAGCGGAAATCGGTACGCGAGATTCATCCACAGAATTTCATTTCCGCTGACCGCATAAAACGGATAGGCTTTCATTCCAACTAATCCGCCAAGGTAGAAATCAAAGAAATTATGTACTGCAGGACCGAAGATCGTACCAGTTCTGACCTTTGCCTCTAATGTATGTGCTTTGTAAAAAGAAAAAGAATATTTTGTTTCTAATTCAATTCGATGGTATTTGAACTTATTGAACTTAGGAATTAATACTCCATCTTTTTCTTCAAGTTCTCCAAAAGGATTAAATTCATTTTTTTCGTAGTTATATTTTAACATTAAATCTATACCGATGGGATTAATATCAGCATCGATATATGTTTTATTGAACTTCAGCGAATACAATACTTGATAATTCTGAGATTTTAAATAGGTATCTTTAAAAGAAGGTGAAAATAGAAATTTTCCGTTTGGAATTTTCACAATAAAGCTACTATAAATAGTTGTATAATCGCTATATGCATATCGTAACTCAAGTTCACTCCCTCTAGTGAATAGTCTGTGTTTGGCAGCAAAATCAACTTCAAATAAGTTGATCGAAGCCGATGAGGTAACTGGTTCATACTCCTCAATCAATAGATCAAAATTTGTTTTACGACTAACACTAAATAGCTCAAGCGACATTTCCGGTTTGAGCCCGAGGGCGGAAATAATAGGAAGTTTATTCCGGTACTCAAAAGTCATAAAGAGATCGCGCTCAAACCGTGAATTAATAGAAGCGCCCGCAAAAAGAGAATAACGGTTCAACATATCGCTTGACGTAACGTACACCCCCGGTTTTAACTTCTCGGTAAATTTGTTTGAAGTATTGTAATTGTCGTAACGCAAAAATGGGAAGAACGTCATCTTCGAAAATGCGCCGGAATACTTTTCGGGTTTATAATCGGGAGTTTCGTAGTCGTTATAATTTTTCAATCTCTTTAAATCGAATGTCGAAATGTCGCCGTTTGGTTTATCTTCGTTGAGCGGAGGATTATTTTTCCATACGTACGATTGTTCTGCGAGGATCGTCTTTTGCTCATCGGCTTTAAGCAAAAATATTTTGTATCCGCCGGCAGTGTACCCGCTATATGTTATGTTTCCAACCGCATCAACAGCGGGCATAAAGGCGCCGCCTGTTACGTTGGTGAGCTGCTTTTCTTCTTTTGTATTCAGATCAAGTTGATAGAGATTGTAAATACCGGTTCTATCCGATGAATAAATTAACTTGCCGGTCATATCAAACACCGGATTGCGTTCATCATTATCTGTTTGGACAAGGAATGCTAACTTGCTTCCATCGCTGTTCACTTTTGCAATATCGCGTCCGTTTTGGTATGAGTAATCAAATACCACAAAGGAGTTATCGTTTGAGAATTTAGGATTATAAACTTGTTCGCCGTTCTGATAAAAAGTTAATTGATGAAAATTCTTTCCATCGATATCAACCATTCCAAGATTTGTAGTTCCGTCTTTCTGAAAGAGAAATACAATATTCTTTCCATCATTTGAAACCGAAGGCTGATTAGCGCGCAAGTTAAAAGTAAGACGCGTTTCTTTATCGGCATCAACATCATACACGTAAAGATCATGCACGTTATTCCAGCCGGGATTATCTTCATCAAGTTTCGCATAAATAATTTTATTTGTACCGGGAATAAAACTAAATGTAGAACGTATCCCCCAGGATATTTCCTTCTTCTCTTTCGTCGTTACATCATAAACGTAGATGGACGAAGGGCTGAAGTAATCGGATGATTGATTTGAGATATAATAAATCTTCTTACCGTCACTTGAGAATGTGGGATAAAAATTACCAAACCCTACGGAATCAAGCAGAGTTCCCGCTACCGGATTTTCAAATATTTTTTTCGTCCGCTGTTTATAATCATCAGTTACAAATGTTTTCCACTCGTTATAAATTTCATTTCCATCTTTACCAAGCACATCTTCAAAAGCCGCATCGATAGTAAAGTTCTTTAACTTGCCGAGCGCTTTCGTTACTTCGCGCAGCTTATCCTCGCCATATTTTTGAGAAAGATAACGTGTTAGCGCAAAGCCGGAATTGTAAACCGATTCATTTCCAAGACTCGTCTTTTCAAACACTCCCATCTGATTCCATGTTAACATTTTGCCGTCAAGCGCATAACTGCGTAAAATCATATCGCGGTGACTATCCCAGTTATCGTAATTAAATTCTTTCCGCATATATTGCGCGGTGCCTTCTGCAAACCACGCCGGCATATTTATTCCCGCAACGGGATACGAAACAATAACGTTGGGAAATCCGTAAAGAATATCGGGTCGGCGTTCGTCTTCGTAATTCAGCATTTGAAGATAAACAGCAGGCACTCTTCGCGAGGCTTTCATTGACGCTTGTATTTGCACCATGTGGGTAAACTCGTGCGAGATAACATTACGTAGCCAATTATGTGCGCCGCGTAAATCAAAATCAAGCGCGCTTGCCCAAATTTCAATCTTGTTATCGAAAAAGTACGTTGCGCCGTTTGAGTAGTCGTCCAAATCTTTTATTACAAAGTGAACAGTTTCAGGCTCATATTGATAAAGTGAAGTGATTGGCTGCCAGACTTCGTCCGTAATTTTAGTAATCACTCGCGCGGTACGCTCGGCGCCTTCGTGGTAATGAACGACGCAATGTTCCCCCTTTAGCGAGTACCAGTTAAGCTCCGGATGGAATTCCGTGAACTGTGGATGAGAAGTAGAGACGAGTATGAATAAGCTAAGAATAAATTTTTTCATAAAGGATTTTCTAACGAAGTACAGACATAAAACTAAGGTATTAGCCTTAGTGATACTTGTGCCCTCAGTGTCTTAGTGGTGAAGATTTTTTTTACCACTAAGGCACTAAGTTCACGAAGAAACACAAAGGAATTATTTCGCTGCACCCTAATTATCTTACCTCTTATTTAACTACAGCTATTTTAATTATTGCAGATTCGGATTTACCGCTTGTTCCGGTAGCTTCAACGCGGGCGAAATAAATTCCGCTTTGTATGCCGCTAACATTCCAGTTGGTTTCATTATCCATTCCGCCGATGGCAGTGTTGTTTAGTTCAGCAACAAAATCTCCTGCGAGATCAAAAATTTTGATGTTGATTTTCGAATCCTCCGAAACATAATACCTGATATGCGTTTGCCCTTCGTTTACAGGATTAGGCCAATTGTAAGCTTTGGTTTTAGGGAAAAATTCTGCACTTGGTTTTTGATTTAATACTCCGCCGGCAAAAGACCGGTTCCATGAATCTCCATTTTCTTCTGTCCAATATAACGGTCCATTTCCATCACTAATATTGAAAGCAGAAAAAGAATTTTTGTTAAGTACTGCAAGAGAAACTTTACCGCTATCACTAAATAAAATAGGAGTTGAAGTTAAACTTTGACCCGTAGATATTGGGAAACCGCTTACAACTTTTCCTGTACCACCATCAATTGCAAAAATTCTTCCATCTAAAGTTGCAGTAATAATCTCAGCGTTCCCATCACCTTGAATATTTGCTGCGAGTGGAGTTCCAACAAAACCAATTCCCATCGGATCGCGGAACGGAAAATTTTCTGCCGCCGCGCCGGATAAATTGTAGGCTTCTAAATTATTTCCATTAGTGTAGAGAATATAATTGCTTCCGTCCTGTTTTATATTTGCAAGAGAAAAAGTTTTAGGCGAGCCTTCAACAGGAAATTCAGAAAAAATTTGGTGCTTCTCGTTTGCCACGTAAAACTTACTTTCTGAAAGAATAATTGAAAATTCTTTATCGTTGAAAGTTCCTGTTGTTGCTAAGGATAACAGTTTTTCAGAAAACGTTTTGGGAGCTAAACTAAAATCATAGAAAAAACTATTTCCGGAGATTGCGTAGTTTCCATAAAGACCGGCAAATTTGCTGACGGGAGTATCAGCTATAGAATCTGAAACAATCGTGATCGGATCAGAAAAAATTTCAATTCTTAATCCTCTACCGCTGCTGTCAGCAAATCGCTCTCCTGCAGCAGAAATAAATGGAGGAGCAGAAAATCTTCGTTCATAATTTTTTGAAACGAGTTTCTTGGGCGTTACATTATAATTCAAAACATTAACCACAGAAGGCAACGAAGGATCTACCGGATTAAATAAACCGACTAAATAGTTATTGATTTCAGTAGGTTTAAAACTTGAGAAATTATCAACCGAATCTACTAAAATTCCTCGTTCATCAAACTGATAGAGTTTTGCATTTGCAACAACAAAAAAATATTTCTTTCCGTAAAAATTAACTGATGTGAGTTTGTTATCTGTTGATGGCAGAGTTATAGCTTTGCGGAATATCGGCTTCACCACTTCACCGCCAAATTGCAGATCGAACGTCATCTCTGTGGGATTAGTGGAATCGGAAAAATTTTGAAATGTGATTAAACTATTCGCGCCGTCATTAGCTATTGAGCTTGGACGCGTATCAATTGAAAATTTATTATGAAAAAGTTTTGCCGGATTGCTGCTGAACCAGAGATCGTTTTTCGTTCCTTCGCCAACAACTTGATCGCCAAAAACCGTAGTAAAGACTTCACCAATATCCTGCACACCGTCGGCTTCTTCCAGATCAACGCCGCGATGGGTTTTATCGGCGTTAATTTTATTATCGGCAATTTTTTCACTAATTATTTTTTCATCGATGTGCCAAATCAAAATTCCGCTTGCAGGTAAAGAGACATCAAATTCATCAACGTCTGTTGTTACACCGGCAAGGAGCGTATCGGGAATGGCTTCAAAATATGAGTAAGCATTCAGTGCGAAGGATTGGGTAACATTTGCATTATTCTTTTTTAAAGAAATTTTTAATCCGTCTTGATGGTAATCGCGTTGGCGGTATTCAACAAGGTAATACTCATGTGAGTTGATCGGAACTTTCAATAGCTTATGCGAAGCTACAAGACTCGGTACAATTGAATATGATGTATTTCCCGCAACTACAGGAACTTCAATTGCGGTTTCCCATCCCAAATAAATTTTTTCCCATGCGGAAGGCTCCGGCGGAAAGAGTCCGCGGTTTGCAAAAATAGCTTGACCATCCATCAAACCAAATTTTCCGATGGCGCTCAAACCGGTTTTTGTATCAAAGAGATCAGGCAATCCTAAAAAGCTTGCAACGTTTGCTGCGATCAATCCGTTAATTGAAATTTGAAATAAACTTGTCTGCCCAAAGTTGGTAACTTCCCGATTCTCTGTTTGAGGAAGGATCATACTATTGGTGATTTTGAAATTTGAATTGCCGACTTGAAAACCATCGAATGAAGAGCCGTAGTATTTTTGAAGCGTTTTTAGTCCGAGATACACCGACGGTAAATCTTTTTCGTTGCCTAAACTTCCCGGCAGCGAAATATCTCTGCCAACGCCCGCATGAAAAATTGCGAACAAATTATAATCACCGAAATTAAAATTTGGATTTTGAGCAGATGCAAGCGTCCAAACTTCTTTAATAAAATCAGCGGTGGCACTAAAATCCGTTGAGTTTATTGCCGGAGAATAATTCCGCATCGTTTTTGAAACGGTAAGTAAACCGGGAAGAATTTGATAGACCACAATCGCTTTGCCGTTGGAAACTTTCGCAAAATAGTTTTTTGCAAATTCGAGATGATTGCCAAAATAATCTGCGTCGTGCGGCAGCGGATCGATAATTTTGTCGGCGTAATTCTTTGCGTAAATTGAAGCGAACGTTCCGTCGCCCGTTGTATTATTATCGGTGTCTTTTTGGAATTCTACCATAGCGGCGAGAATTTTTATCGTATCAACTGAAGTGCGACTCTCTGTGTACTGCGCTGGAGAAGGAGTTATTCTGCTTGAAATAGTTTGGGCAGAGAGTCCGCCCAAACAAAAAACTACAACCGGGAGAAAATATCTTTTAAGAAAAAGCATTCGGTTTATATTCCCCGCGGCAATCCGGTTGACTGCTCTAAAATACCATCCCAACCAATTGAGAGCGTAAAACGAAGTGTGTTATCTAACGGATGATTCTCTCCATTCTTAAAAATACTTGTAGAAATATAACTGAAATCAAATCCGTAAATATCATACCGGATACCGGAACCGAGTGTCATGAATTTTCTGTTTCCGTAGGAAGGGTCTTCATAAAATAAGCCGCCGCGGACAGAAAACATAAAACCGTCTCTCATATTTCCGTACCAATATTCAAACCCTGTTGAAGAAACTATATCACGGAGTTCTTCTTTAAAGGGTTTGTTCGTCCATGAAGTAAAGATCGCGCGATAGACGGGATCGGTTGTGGTTCCGAGTGTATCGGTAGTTTTGTTAACCAACAATTTACTAAAATCCAACGTCCATGTAAGAGAATTAAATTCATCCTTCATTAAAACAGTTGCAAAGCCCAAACGAAAATTTGTCGGTATCGGATCGGCTTGCGCTTTATCAATATAGAAAATTTTAGGTCCGACATTGCTTAAATTCAAACCAAGGCTGAAGCGGTTACTTAAATCTTCATCCAATAAAGGGATGTAAAAAGAAGATGGGCGCCACATTGCGCCAACATCAAAGCTAACGCTCGTAGCTATTCCGGAACCTTGTTCCTGCTCAGTCGGTTTATCAGCTAAGTGACTATGAATAATTCGGAAGTTTAATCCAAGTCCCCAATCACTTGAAAGTTTTGTAGAGTATCCAATTGTAAACGCTGCATCAAACGCGCGGAAAGTTCCTATTGCTTCAGGACCACTCGAACTTGTTCGTACAAATTCTCCATAGTTCATATAAGTAATACTTGAGGTTACGCTTCCTTGAATACTTTCGATATAATTTCTATAAGTCAAATAGTCATAAAAAAGATCAAGCTTAAATTGAGGAAGCCAGTTGCTATGCGTTATGCTTACTTCCTGTCCGGTTAAAAAAGCAATACCGGCAGGGTTCCAAAAAATTGCAGAAGAATTATCTGCTAATCCTGTTCCGGTTTCCCCCATGGCGCCGGCGCGAGAATCCGGGGCTAAAAGTAAAAATGGTACTGCCGCTTCACCTTGTGCGTACGTCGTTTTCATTAATCCAATCATCATCAGGGCGAGTATTAATATTCTTGAAAGAAGGTTCATTCGTTTTTCTCCGTTGGAGTTATATGTTTTGTTTGTTAGAAAAGTTGTTGTTGTCGTTTTCAAGTTATTTAGCCATTAAAGTTATTAAAAAATAAAATCGCATCACAATTTTTGAGTGAAAAATTATTTTACCACGGCAAGTTTGCCGGTAACGCTTTGAGAGGCGGAACCGTCAACGGCATGTACAATAATTTTATAAAGATAAACACCGTTCCCGATTTCGTTTCCGTCGTTGTCTCTTCCGTTCCAATTAACTCTTACAAAACGATCGCCTGAGGTTTCCGGTTTTTCAATTTCGGCAATTACTCTGCCGGCAATCGTATAAATTTTTACTTTTACCGAAACAGGTTTTTCAAAATTATGCTGGAAGGTAAATGTAGTTGCTCCTTTTGAAGGATTCGGATAATTCATCACGTAATCAATGGTGGAGCCGCCATTTTCAACTACTTTAAAGAAAGCAACTTGAGAAGAAAAATTGTTGAAAACATCCCAGGCTTTTACGAGAATTTTCTGTTCGCCGTTTTCCAAATTACTGAATTTATACTTTACTTCGCCCGATCTCCCTTCGGCGTCAAGATCGCCGGTGAAATAATTTGAAAGATCAATCGTATTGGTTTCGTTGTCGTTCAGTACAGCTTCCAGCTTATGCCCAACGCCGGAGCCGGTTGTGTTAATTCCGGCGGCATCAGAAAGTTTTACCAGCAGAGAAGAATTTTTATTTACCAAATATCCGTTTGTATTTTGCAGATTGTCAAAGGTGATTTCAATTTCAGGTCCCTTGCCGTCGTTAACCACCGAAGAATCCGTTCCGCCGATTTTAATATTTGATGTAACCGCAACGCCGTCGCTTTCGTTGTTGTAAAAATAGAAAACTATTTTCCCGTTTTTATTTTCGTAGGAAATATCTTTTGGAACGATCAAATTTGTAGAGAAGCTACCGTTGGTTACACTCACTCTTCCTTTAAATATTATTCCTCCCGGCTGGATAACAAAAAATGTAGGACCAAAATCATCATACGTTACCGAGCGTTGCGAATCATAGACGGTTAGGATTCCTTCACCGTTGAAATCTTTTTTAATAATATTATTCTGGTCGCGCACAACGCCGGAAAGCGAAAGATTCCCCAGCGCTTTAACTTGCGCAACTGTAGTTGCTGCAACATGATTGATCGAATCGATGGTAGCATTTTGAACCGGCAATTGCAGCCGCATCGTCGGATCGGCAAAGAGATGAAACTTTAAAGAGTTTGGATTATGATTAACTGATTTTGTTAGGTAGTAAGCCTTCCCTATGCAAATTGGAAGATTCAATGTATCTCTTTTACTACTTAACATATTCGTATAAAAAAGTTGATTGAGAGCGGCATTATCATTCGAGTACACCGGTCTATCCGATGAAAACGCACCGATTGCACCGGAGTTTTCTTTCAAAACCAATTCTTCGGCTGAACTTTGGTTACCGGTGTTATCCCAATATCCAAAATCGCACGTTGCCGCACTTAAAAAGAAATAATCTTTGTTTTTCAATTGGGGGATGGCAGTTGATTGCACAAATACCTGCTCATGCGCCAATACTTCGGGATTTCCGTGTCCAATATAATTTAAGAGAATTGTTCCGTCGTTAATTGCATTAATAATAGCTTGGTTCACATCCGGTTTACGCCTGCCCAAACCGGTGATAACCGTTGGATAAGCGGCTAGATATATTTTCTTTAACTCAAACGAACCCGGGATATATACATTTGCGAGGTCTTCGGAATACCCTGTGTGCTCGCTTCCATCATTACCTTCGGATGTTAGACCGTCATCGGCAATAAGTGTAATTAAATTATGCCAGGCACCTCTTTGAGAATTAGTTTCGTATTCAATTATTTTATCAATAATATTTTTAGCGTCAGCGCTGCTTTGTACCGTTAATCTGCCTACGGCAAGGTCAGCCGACCAATCATTCCCGATGATTGACGCATAGTAATCATCGGAAGCGTAAGAATATATTTCGGAGAGAAATTCATTTGTTTCGTAGGGAATGACAAAATTTTTATTTGTCCCTTCGATGTTTTTGTAATCATAATTGCCGTCGCCCAGAAGTAAAACGTATTCCGGTTTCACACTCCAATTGTCAAACGCATATCGTAAAAAATTTCGAATACCCGAAGGGTCTTTCATCCCGCAGGAAAACTCGTTGAATATATCGTCAACATCAATCACCGTTGTAGAAATTTTAACCTTGCTTTCATTAGCACGATAATTTTTCAATCTATTTGCCTGCTCAAGAAAATCTTTTGCAGTGATGATGATAAATTTCGATTTACCGTCCGTACCATGCAGATTCTGATTTTTCATTTCAACAGGATTTACAGGAGTTTTCAGATCGTCTTCAGTGCAGGTTACATATTTAGAAATTTTACCCGCATTCTCATTAACTTGAAATCTAAACTCTCCCCCGTTCTGTTTAACGGGATCGGTTATAATTTTTACGTTACTGAAATCAGTTATATCAAACACGCGGATGTAAGTCGAGCCAAAATTAAAAAGCTGATACTCAACTGCGCCGGCAGTATTGTTTGAATAAAAAATTAATTTCTCGGTGGAGTACTTCAAGTCACGCAGATAAGAAATTTCGTAATAGTCAAGATAACCGGTCGAGCCAAAGTCCGGCGGCGTATAAGTAAATTTCAACAGACTTCTACTTTCCAGCAGCGTTCCGGTAAATTGGAAAGAACTTGAATCAAGCGTTCCGTAATAATATCTCGGCTGTCCGCTCAACGTATTAGTATAAAGCGATGTTCCGCTTTCTTCAACTTTTAAAGGGACAGATGCGGTTGAATTATTTATAAATTGAATTTTATACTTGAGGAGAGAATTGGGCAGCATTCCATCTAATTTTAAAGAGTAACTCCTGCTTTTAATTGATTCCGTAAATTCATCACCAACAAAATGTCTTCCGGTTTTTCCGATATTAACTTTATCATCTTCATAAAAAAGATTTGCTTGCGTGGTGGTTTGAACAGTTGGATTGGCATCGTGCAAACTTGCTTGAGAAGAAATTCTTTTGCCGGATGCGCCGCCGGAAGTAATCCAAAAATAATTTTGTTTTGAATAGGGATTATATGAGCGGGTAATTTTTCCTTTACTCTTATTGAAGTCCCAGAAATCAGTTCCTCTTCCGTAGAATAAAACAAAATCAGCATCGTCAAACTTGCCGTCTTGCTCACCGGAAACGAGAATGGCGATTTCGATTAAATCATCAGGATGAGTCGTTTCGGGATTCTCCGACATCGGAGTTCCACCATTATTGTAAATTTTTATCGTTCGCGGATCCACTGTTGAAGCATCAATGCCGAAAGATGCAAGCATCGCTTTTGATATTTTATAAATTCCTTCAACCGGCGCTTCAAATCTTATCCATCTGCCTGTAGTAAGAACGGAAGGAGTAGCCGTAGTTTTTTTAAGTGATCTTGAGTCGTTCGCCCAAAATTTTGCAGTCTCATAATTCAAAAGTAAATCTTTTACAAATGGGTCAATGACTCTCTTTGAAAAATTTTTTGCCGGCGCAAATGAGATTTTAATTTTAATTGATTTATAGTAACGGATTTTATTTTCAAGCGGATAAAATTGTACCGGCTGAATCAGAATAGTTTGAGTGGGATAATTTCTTATATAACTAAAATCACCAAAGGATGCGATTTCCCGTTCTTGATTTTTATAATAACTCTCCCCGGCTGTATAGGTGTAACCGGCTATTCCATTTTGATTCTGCGGAAAAGGAACCGGAAGAAGTTGTCCGGCGGTTTCTTCAAATGAATAATCCAAAACCTGGATGGTGTTACCGGATTCAGACGGAACGCCAATGTTGAACCGTTTTGCAAGCAGCGCTGGTTCACCAAAATTCATCGAGTTTTCTGTTGAGGCGCCGGTAAAAGAAATTTTTACAAATTCATTTTTATCAGCCGCAACTTTCTCAACCGGCAAATAACGAGGAGTAAACTCAATCACCATTGCTGATGTAGTTGATGATAGTACTTTTAGATCTTCCTGGGAAAACAAAGGAGAGATAAAAAGAAAAATCACTACCGAGATTTTGCTAATATTCTTTATCACAATTAACCTTAACTGAAAGTTTCAATTTAACACTAAAGTAGCATATATCTCGAAATGTAATTCTCCTAAATTTTTGTTTGAAAAATAGGCATTGTTAAGGATATATGTCAAGGCATTTCTAATATTTTTTCAAAAGGGGATTATAACCCGAGCTCCGTTTTGTTTTTTCTCAAAGCTTCAATACAAAATTGAATGTGCTCTTCCAAAGGAATTCCAAGCCCGGCTGCACCGTTTTGAATATCGTCTCTATTCACCTGGCGCGCAAAAGCTTTGTCTTTCATTTTTTTCAAGACTGACTTTACTTCCACTTCATCTACTGTTCTGCTTGGGCGAACGTATGCAACCGCGGTAATAAATCCGGCTAACTCGTCGCATGCAAACAAAACTTTTTTCAACTGCGTATCGCGGGGCTCGCCGGAGTATTCTGCGTGCGATAAAATTGCTTTGGTGAAATCTTCGTCAAATCCTCTTTCGCGTAAAATTTTTGCGCCTTCAAAAGGATGTTGTTCGGCAGTGGGAAATTTTTCGTAATCAAAATCGTGCAGCAAAGCAACGCAGCCCCAATATTCAACATCTTCGTTTAACTTAACCGCATAAGCGCGGACGCACGTTTCAACCGCGTAGGCGTGCTTTAACAGACTTTCGCTTTGTGTGAATTCTTTTAAAATTGATAAACAGTTTTCTCTGCTTCGCGAAATATCTTCCATTATTTCCCTTTCTGTTTTGTTGCGGAAACTGCACCGGGGCATAGTTCGGCTAACTTGCATTCGCCGCATTTCGGTCTTCGTGCAATACAAATTTTTCTTCCGTGATTCATCAACAAGTGCCCGGCTATCGTCCAATCTTTATTTCGTAAAAGTTCTTTCAAACGATATTCAATTTTTTTCGGGTCATCGGAATTTATAAATCCAAGTAAATTGGAAAGCCGTTTTACGTGTGTATCAACGGCAATTGCGGGAATGCCGAACGCATTGCCAAGCACAACTGACGCTGTTTTTCTTCCAACTCCCGCAAGATTTGTAAGCGCGTCAAAATCCTTCGGAACTTCTCCATTATGATTTTCAACCAACGCTTTGCAGCAATTCTGAATTGATTTTGCTTTCTGCTTGTAAAATCCGGTAGAAAATATTTCCTTCTCCAACTCTTCTTGAGTGATGGAAAGGAAGTCAGCCGGAGTTTTCAATTTTATAAAAAGTTTTTCCGTAACAAGATTAACTCTTGCATCGGTACATTGCGCAGAAAGAATTGTTGCAATCAAAAGTTGAAACGGAGTAGAAAAATCGAGCGCAATTTTGGTATCGGGATATTCTTTTTTTAGAAGAATAAAAATTTCCTTCGCTCTTCTCTTCTCCGTCTGCAAGTCCGCTTGTTTGTTTTTTGTCTTCATCATATTCTTAATCTTTTTCTTTTTCTTAATCTTAATCTTGATCTTGATCTTAATCTAATAATTCCAAATTACTTTCAGTCTTTGTTAAACTTCTTATCTTTAATCATCAAACGTTCAACCGGCTTATTCCCGATGATGTGGCTCTGAATAATTTCTGCAACATCGCTTACTTGAACGCCGCCGTACCAGATTTGTTCCGGATAAACAACTACAACGGAACCAAATTCGCAAGCATCCATACAGCCGCTTTTATTCGCACGTACATCGGAATTCAATCCTAGAGATTTAAGTTTTGCCTTAAATACTTCATGAATCTCAGCGGAGTTTTTATCTGCACAACAGCCGCGCGGGTGCCCTTCTTCCCTTTGGTTGGTACAAACAAAAATATGTTTCTCAAAGCGTTTCATTTTTTTACTTTTTATTTTCTTTCTCCAAATATAAGCTTCTTTTAAAATATTTTTATAAATTTGGAAAACAACAAAGGGGCTTTTATGAAAGGACGTGTATTTCTTCTTGCAGTTTGTACCGGTTTACTCCTCGTTAATGGATGTAAAGAATCGACTTCGGGAATTCAACTTCAAAACACTTCGCAAAAGTATCCATTTACGCAAAATGCTGAATGGACGTACGACCAATATCTATATTGGGGCGTTTATAACACTCACAAAGAAATTATTTCCGACAGTTTGTACAAAAGTGCAACCACAATAGTTAAAGTTATAAATATGGATGATAGTTTGCCCGGATTACCACATTTGGTAAAAGTAAATAAGTCAGCAACCTATGTTTCCTCTCCTACTGTTTACCACCAAACCAATTGGTATTCCTCAACAGATTCTGCACTATATTTAGTGGCTTCAACCGGTTATAGCCTTGAAAGTCTCCCAAAAATTCAACATAGAAAAGAGTATTATTCAAAATGGAGAAGCACTATCAATGATGAATTTGCACCTGGAAGAATTGAAGATACGACGTATTTCAACCTGAATTGGAAAATTTTAGCTCTCCCGTTTCAGATTGGAAGTAAATGGCTGGTGAAGTTTCAATCTGAATATCTTATTAAGACTGTTTTGTCTCAGGACTATTCGATGAATCCGCCTCTTGGAAATGTGAGAACTTTTTTAATTAAAACAGAAAGTCCGGGAAATTCAAATGGCTGGATTTTAGAATCTGTTAATTTAAATGAAGGCTTGCTTTTAAAAGAGATGGTATCCGACAGCCTCTTATTAACCGATCCGGACTCATCAGAACCGGTTGGATTTGGCATCTTTAAGTCCTCAATAAAGCTTACTAATCGAAAATAATTTTTAGAAAGGAAATTACTGAGTAGGCGCGGTTTGCATTAATTCTTTCTGCTTTGTACCGGATAAACAAGCGCGATACTCCAATTCGCACAAATCCAAATAACCGTTTTTGTTTGCACAACAGCCGCGCGGGTGCCCTTCTTCCCTTTGGTTGGTACAAACAAAAATATGTTTCTCAAAGCGTTTCATTTTCTTACTTTTTATTTTCTTTCCCCAAATATAAGCTTCTTTTAAAATATTTTTATAAATTTGGAGAAACAACAAAGGGGCTTTTATGAAAGCGCGTGTATTTCTTCTTTCGGTGTTTGTTAGTTCGCTTTTACTTTGGGGATGCAAAGAAAACAAAACGGGAATTGTCATTCCCGAAAATGTTGAAAAATATCCAACTGCATTAAACACAGAGTGGGAGTATGAAACCACTACCTATATTGCCAAATATGATGATAATGGAAATCGTGGAAGAGATTCGTTAGCATGGCCAATCTCAAAAAGTCTTGTCAGAATAACTTCTATGCAAGATAGTGTTTATAGTGAAACAAATTTAATTAGGTTTAATTTTGGTGCGAATAGTGAATACTCATCCGGAATCCACTGGTATAGAAACAACGATCACTCATTCGAATTAATCGCTTATTCCGGGCATGAGCGAGAAAGAGTTACGCCCATCAAAAAAAGAAATTCATTAGAATTTCTCAAATATTTTTTCAATAATCTTTCCCCCGATGGAGTGATATTTTCTCCAAACGATTCTATCTACATTAATAAAAGAACGGTTTTAGAATATCCATTGACTGTCGGGAAAAGTTGGGATATTTATGGCGCCTTTAACTTTTCCATAACAAAAACCGTAGTTGAAAAAACGCAATTATTTTATAACAGCAGCAAAGTTGAATGTTTTAATATAAAGTCTGTTTATAATTCAATTGGAGGAATAGATGAACACGACTATATTAGTCTTGAACTTGGCTTGTTAAGACGAGAAACCATCATCGATAGTATTGAAATTACAACAATGGAAAATCCGAACGGAACTGGAGAATTTATTAGATATAAATCTACTTCAACTTTGATCAGAAAATCAAATTGATCCTAACATTTTCAAGTAAAGTTGTTATTTACTTTTTGCCTCTTGTTTTTTGATTTTTGACTTTTGAGATTTGACTTTTGACCTTTGAGATTTGACTTTTGACCTTTGAGAATTGACTTTTGTTATTTCAAAAATCGTAGCGCGTACCGGATTCGAACCGGTGATCTCCGCCTTGAGAGGGCGGCGTCCTAAGCCACTAGACGAACGCGCCAATGTATTCGCTTCTATTTTTTGCTGCCCCGTCAGGGGTCGAACCTGAACTTTCCTGATCCAGAGTCAGGCGTGTTGCCAATTACACCACGGGGCAAATGCTCGTAATTATTTTGAAACTTCTAAACCGCCTTCGGCGCTCTGCCCTTTCTTACTTGTAATTTTATGAGCTAAGTTACTTTCAGCCGGGGCAATTTTAGTCTTCCCCTCTTTAATGCTGATGTAGAGCTGATCATTTTCAATAAGATAGTAGAACTGTTTGCGGAATTCTTCAAGAGTAATTCCGCATGTTGCGGCAAATTTAGCAAGTTCATGGGGATCATCAAAATCAACTTGATTGAGGCGAAGCATATATCTCCGCGCAATTAAAAATGATTCCGACGCCGGGTCCACCATTCGAACTTTAGTTTTCTTCGTTACCGGATCAAGAATATCTTTGAAGTAAAGCGGGACGAAGTGTCCGTTTTGGATTGAAACCATTGCAGCGTTTCCGCCGTCAAGAATAAATTGTGCGGCGGAGAATCCGAGATCGCGAGTATATTCCATATCAAATGGAATCGGATCTGCGCAGCGGAGTTCGTACCCGATATTCTTGGCAACAATTGTTTCTTTTATATTGAAATCACGCAAACGTTCTTGCACTTTTGATTTAAGAATTTCACCAAAATTAATTTCGGCAATTCTGATATTATTATGGGCATCGCGTTCAACTTCAACTAAAGCGTTTAAATCTGCCGGGTCTAAATGTTCAACTAAACCTTCTGCAAGAATTGCAACGCCGTCGCTCTTTCCGTAGCTGAGCCTTTTAATAATGGCGCCTACGATAATATCGACAATATGTCTCAGCTTAATAACTTTATTCGGAAATTCTTCAGGGATTAACGTCATGGTTGCACCGGTGGCTTTCCCTATTCCGAGCGCCAGGTGTCCGGCTTTTCTTCCCATCGTTACCACAAAGTACCAACGCGAAGTAGTTTGAGCGTCAACCATCAAGCTTTTAACAATTTCAACGCCGAGATGACGCGCCGTTTGAAATCCGAAAGTAGGAATACCGTGCGGAAGATCGAGATCGTTATCAATTGTTTTGGGAACGTGAATAACGCGGATTCTTCCGGCAGCCATTTCTTCAACTTTCATTGCGCTGTACGCAGTATCGTCTCCGCCAATGGTGATAAGCTTATCAACGTTCAACCGGAGTAATGAAGTAACGGTGTTTTCTAATAATTTTTTGTCTTTGGTCGGATTGCTTCTCGAAATTCCGATGAACGAGCCGCCGGTAAAATGGATTCGGCTAACGTTGTGAATGTTCAATTGTTTTACATGATTGATATCGCCTTCCATAATCCACTTGAAACCATCTTTCATTCCAAGTACATCAATTCCCTCAACGGCAGCGCGGATGGTGGCTGCGCCGATAACGCTGTTGATTCCCGGTGCAGGACCGCCGGCAACTAAAATTGCTAATTTTTTTGGTGCAATCATTTTTAAACTCCGATTCTTTCAATAATTTTTTAAGCTCACTATTTAATCAGATTGGCAATTGTTATTAAGAAATTACTCTTATCAACTCACCTTACGCAAAATATTCAATTGAATAGCCACGAGCTTTAGCTCGTGGGAAAGATAGAAACCAAATTCTTGGCTTTAGCCATAAACAGAGTGTTTTTAATGGCTAAAGCCAATCTTGA